>ERZ777011.394-NODE-394-length-68405-cov-4.492714_pt1 | contig 68405 bp, 68 predicted proteins | sample MGYA00374964_ERZ777011 | MGnify/ENA primary metagenome ERZ777011 (study PRJEB29310, sample SAMD00008975) | mouse gut metagenome | study: EMG produced TPA metagenomics assembly of the Metagenome analysis of fecal microbiota from mouse which was promoted...
ATTTTTTGAAGAACCCTTTTGGGTGGGAGTGTTTGAACGTGTATCAGAGGGAAAATTATCTGTGTGTAAGGTTACGTTTGGGGCTGAACCAAAAGACTATGAGGTTTATGAGTTTGTCCTGAACAATTACTATCGGCTACGATTTAGTCCGGCTGTGGCAACTGATGTAAAAGAAGCTGTTCGCAATCCTAAACGGGTACAGCGTGAAGTACAGAAACAGGTACAGAATACCGGGATAGGAACAAAATCGCAACAGGCCTTGAAATTACAGCAGCGGCAGTTGAAAACTGAACGTAAGATAGTGAGCCGGGAACAACGAGAGGCGGAGAAACAGCGACAGTTTGAACTGAAACAGCAGAAAAGGAAAGAAAAGCATAGGGGCAGGTGATACCTGTTTGCTTTGAAACTGTAAATAAGGCGTAAAATATATGGATATTATGGCATGGAAATAAATATTCAGGATAATTTTGCACTGTTATTTGATAAAAATAATAATATTGCATATAAAGCGTTGCAGACATTGCAAAAAGAATGTGAGGAATCGAACAAGAGGACTTACGTTGATTGTTTACAACGCTAAGTGGGATAAAGACAATAAAATTGATGAAATCATAGACAAATATCTGAAGCATATACAAGATGTTAAGCCGATAACAGCAAGGCAGTGTATAAAATTGCTGCCTATGATAGCAAAAAGAAAAAATACGTGTTAATACCTCACTAAACAAATCAGCACGACTAAGGAGTGAATACCATGAGAAATCCGGAACAGACCATAGGAAATTTAATTGATAAGCAGAAGGTGTCGTTTATTGCCTCTATTTCAGAGCAGGGTTTTCCAAACATGAAAGCGATGCTGTCACCTCGAAAACGGGTGGGGATAAAAGAATTCTGGTTTTCAACCAATACATCATCTATGCGGGTGGCTCAATATCGGGAAAATCCCAACGCAAGCATTTATTTTTATGACAAACGCTTTTTTCGTGGAGTAATGCTGACCGGTACTATGGAGGTTTTGGAGGATGCTGACACCAAGCAGATGATCTGGCAGGTGGGTGACACTATGTATTATCCGAAGGGTGTAACAGATCCGGACTATTGTGTACTAAAATTCACTGCTGAAAAAGGGCGTTACTATTCGAATTTTAAATCAGAAGATTTTGATGTATAAGAAGAAGCTTATAAAAAATAACGATGGGGAGCTGCCTGCAGGCGGCTCTCTTTTTGCACGGGTTTGGCAGGTAATCCTCAAACTTATTGACAGAAAGGCATCTTTTGCATATTATTAAACTAATAGTTTAATTATGGAGGGGATCATGGGAAGAAGAAAAAAGGAACCGAGGAGCGTACACCGGGAAACTATTGCTGCCGCCGCAGCCACGCTTTTTATGGAAAAGGGGATTTCCCAGACATCCATGGATGATATTGCAAAAGCGGCAGGCTACAGCAAGGCAACTCTGTATGTATACTTTGAAAATAAGGAAGAGATTGTAAGTGTATTAGTACTGGACAGTATGAAAAAGCTTTGCACCTGTATCTCATCCGCCATACGACAGCAGGAATCCACAAGGGCAAAGTACGACCTCATCTGCCAGGAACTGGTACGGTATCAGGAGGAGTATCCGTTTTATTTCAGGATGACACTGGAAACGATCAATATCCAGTTTGAAAGTCCGGATTCCTGCCCGGAGGAAAGGGAAACCTTTCAGGTAGGGGAGGAGATCAATGAAATGATAAAGTCAGTTTTGCTGTCCGGCATGGAAACGGGCGATCTGCGGACAGATCTGGCTGTTGCGCCTGCGTCGTTCTCCTGCTGGGGTATGCTGGCAGGGCTGATCCAGCTTGCAGCAAGCAAAGAAGAATATATCAAGCAGTCCATGGGATACTCCAGAGAACAGTTTCTTACATTCGGGTTTGATATGATCTACCGGTCTATTGCAGGTAAGGAGGTAAAACGATGAGCCAGAAACGAGTGCTTGCGATCTTAGGCAGTCCCCATGCGGATGGAATCACAGCAGTTATGCTGAAGCATTCCATTGCTGCAGCGGAAGAGGCGGGATATGTCGTTACGAGGATCAATCTGTATGAAAAAAGCCTTGCTTATTGTACCGGATGCAGGGCGTGCTTAAAGACAGAGCAATGCGTGCAGCAGGACGATATTCAGGAAATTACTTCCCTGATCCGGGAATGTCAGGTGGTGATCCTTGCGGCTCCTGTATACTGGGCCAATGTTCCGGCACCTGTGAAGAATCTTTTTGACCGTCTGCTTGGAACTGCCATGGAAGAGACATCCACCTTCCCCAGACCAAGACTAGGTGGAAAGCAGTATATGCTACTGACCGCCTGCAATACGCCCGCTCCTTTTTCCTGGATCTTCGGGCAAAGCAGGGGGGCAATCCGTTGCATGGATGAATTCTTTAAAACCGCCGGCATGAAACCGATGGGAAAAATCATTTGCGCCAATACAGGTAAGCGGGAAACGGTACCAGATCATGTCTTAAACAGGATAACGAGGTGCTGGAAATGAAACGGAATAAAATCTTCTGACGGAATTTAAAAAGTTTGCATTTACCTGTCACACAGGAAGAAAACCATTGTCTAATTATATATACGGATACAATCCTGCTTTGAGGTGCTGTAAGGTTGAATGTCTGGAACTGACCGGTTCCTGCTGTATTTCCGTATAAAATACAATCCGCACTTCAGAAAAGAGGAATCATGAACCAGTTTACAAACGAAGAATTATCGGAACTGATACAAAAAGCCACAGCCGGAGATAAGAAAGCGCTCGAAACCGTACTTGTCAGTGTACAGGATCTGGTGTTTAATCTCGCCCTGCGTATGCTGGGAACCTTTCCGGATGCAGAGGATGCGACACAGGATATCCTTTTGAAGATCATTACGCATCTGTCTTCATTTAAAGGGGAGAGTTCATTTTCAACCTGGGTATTCCGTATCGCATCCAACCATCTGAAAGACTATCAGAAGCATATGTTTGCCAGGTTTCCACTCAGCTTTGAGTATTATGGAGAGGATATTAAGAACGCAGACATTCATGATTTACCGGATCTGACCCAGAATGTGGAGCAGTCCGTACTGGCGGAGGAGCTTAAGCTTTCCTGTACCAATGTAATGCTACAGTGTCTGGATGCAGAAAGCCGCTGTATTTTTATCCTGGGTACTATGTTCAAGGTAGACAGCAGAATTGCAGGAGATATTCTGGGCATTACGCCGGAGGCATACCGTCAGCGCCTTTCAAGGATCCGTAGAAAGGTAGCAGATTTTTTAAAGGAATACTGTGGTGAATTCGGGAACGGGACATGTCACTGTGCCGACAGGATCAATTATGCCATCCAGAATCACAGAATCAATCCTGCACAGCTGGATTTCACCACAGCCGTATCGAAGGAAATGCTGGAGGTCAAGGAAGCAATGGAGGAGATTGACGATATTTCTCATGAATTTTCTTTCTGCAAGACCTATCAGTCTCCGGACATTCTGAAAAAATTTATTGAGGATTTCCTGAACGGTCCTTCCTTTTCAATCGTAGGAAATGCATAGGAGGTACAGACGATGGATACAAAACAGATTTTGAAGTATTTAACAGATTTGAGTGAACATAACAACCGGGAATGGTATCATGCACATAAAGCAGAGCATAAAGCAGCGAATGTGCAGTTTGAGGAACTGATTCAGACACTTATTCTGCGAATCGGGGAGTTTGACAGCAGTATTCTCCATAACCGGCCCGGGGATCTTACCTTTAAGCTGGTCAGGGATACCCGCTTCAGCCATGATAAGTCGCCATATAACCCGGCATTCCGTGCCCACATTTCCTCCGGGGGAAAGCTGCCGGTTCCGGTGGGATATTATCTGATGATCAAGCCGGGGGGACAGTCCTTCCTTGGCGGCGGTTTGTTTGCAGATATGTTTCGGGATGCAACCAGAATGATCCGCGACTATCTGACAGAGCATGGCGACGAATTTGAAAAGATCATCCATGCACAGGATTTTCAGAAGTATTTTACGGTACAGGGATCATCACTCAAGAAGGTTCCGGCAGGATATGACAAGGAGCATCCTCAGGCAGAATGGTTAAAGTTCAAAAGCTGGTATCTGGAATATCCGGTGACGGATGAAGCATTAGCTGATACGGAGGTCTTTGTAACAGAAGCAGTAAAGCTGTTTAAGATCATGAAGCCGTTTAACGATTATCTGAACAAAGCGCTTGATGGTTTCCAGATGCCTGCCAGATAGAAGCCTGAAGATTTTGTGACATTGCGTTTTTAAGCAGATTCACTTATAATCTATATCAGTAGTTATGCCATAGGAGGAGCTAATTATGGAAGAATTAAAATCTATCATGGAAAAGTTTGTTGCTTCCGGCTGGGATCTGATATCTGTTCCTGCACGTCAATGGTTAGATGGAACAGTGGACAAAGAGAATTTAATGTCAGCGATCCGGCAGGCAGACAAAGAATGCGGAAGCTGCGGTTGTGATTTGGATCCGTTGTACAAAAGAGCGCTAGAGTTGCTTTCTCAGTAATGAACCATGTATAAGCCTCATACAGGTTAAGACAGATAATAAAAACGGAGATGCCGTTAACGATATCTCCGTTTTTATTATATTACTCAGTGAGAGACGTAGTCTCTTGCCACAAATCCATAATACGTTTTACCATTTGATACGCGCTTAGCCGGATACCAGTATGTCTTATCCGCGAATACCATAACAGTATCAACGGTTATAGTATCCCCTTTATTTAAAACCAGCATTACTTCACTGGAAAGATTTGCATACCTTCTGAAGTTAACGCTGTTACCCGTAATCGTGCGTTTGGAAGTATAATTATAAGTCCGAAGCGGGGTAACAGCTTCAGCCATTACCTCTTCACTGCTTTCTTCCGCTGGCAGAGTCTGTGCCTGTACCGGAACAGCAGCCTGGAGAACAAATACAGCACCCGCCATCACTAATGCTACTAATTTCTTGAGTTGTTTCTTCATGATACATTCCTCCTTAAATATTAGTTTGTAAAATCATTATATATCAAAAGACTCTAATAAACTAGCCAGAACATGTATTCGACAAATATCAATTTGTAATAAAGAAAATATTTTATAAAAATACATAAGATTCTATAAAATCTATATTTCAGACGAACTATGACGAATAAAATCGAAAATATTTTCATTTCCCGGAAGAGTAAAATTTTATTGTGCAAAGAATTAACAAGAATATAATAGATAGTTATCCTATAATGACGGATTCTGTCATCCGGAAATCCGCTGTTAAAAAACCGATAGAAGCAGAGTAATATGTATGTTATAATTACATCACTCTGATCAAATGATTTTCTGGGGGGTATGAGACCATATATGAAATATATAAAAGCAGAAATAATGGATTCCAATAAAATACATATGCTGGTTCAGGAAACGATCCGGACCGTTTATCCAAAGTATTACCCAAAGGAAGTGGTTGATTTTTTCTGCGGACTGCACAGTATTGATTGCATAGAAAGAGATATCCGGGATCAGGCAGTGGGAATGCTTTTTGATCAGGAAAATTTTATTGGAACCGGCACCTGTATGGAAAACCACATAACAAGAGTGTTTGTACACCCCGGGTATCAGGGGAAGGGGTATGGCAGTTATATCATGCAGCAGCTTGAGAATCAGATTGCCCGGACATATGATAAAGCAGTTCTGGATGCATCCCTTCCAGCCTGTCAGTTTTATGAGGGAAGAGGATATGTAACGGTCCGGCATGAGACCTGGGATTGTGAAAAGGGTGCTGTTCTGGTATACGGTATTATGGAAAAAGAACTGCCATGATGTGAAAAATAACCAGAATAATTTTGGTTTTTTTAGCATTATTACCCATATACTTATTTTTGGTATTCGTCTATACTAAAATATAACCCTTTTGTAATTGAATGAAATAGGAAGGAGTGATATAACATGAAAAGAATGAAACGCAGTCTTCTGGCGATGTCCCTTGCAGGAGTGCTGACCGTTGTTCTACCGGCTTATATTGTAGTGCAGGCTTCAGTAACTACTGTTTATGCCCATGGACATCATGGTAGCGATCATCATAGCAGTAGCGACACCACATATTATTATTGTGGCGGGCATTCGGCACATGAACATTCCGGCGGCGTTTGTCCCTATTCAGAAGATGATTACTGCGATGGGCATTCATCGCATACCCATGTAAATGGCAGTTGTCCGTACAACAATAATTGCGTTAACAGCAGCAGAACGGGGCAAGCGCAGAATATATCAGACGATAGTAACTATGAATATGAGAGGGCAGATAACGCTTTTGGTAAGATCACGAAAAGGGCCTTAAGGAAATATCAGAAAGGCTGATGGGGTTCAGGCAAAAGGCGGGATTGAAATTTGAATTATTTAATACGAAATCTTTTTCCATATGAGCATGGAATATTAGCCGATTTTTTATATGAAGCAATTTATATCCCCCGGGGCGTGGATGCACCTCCAAGAAGTATCATAGAGCAGCCGGAGCTTCAGTTGTACATTTCAGACTGGGGAAGAGAGCAGGATCACTGTCTTGTGGCAGAAGCGGATGGCAGGATCATAGGTGCGGTCTGGGTGCGGATCATGAATGATTATGGACATATTGATGATGAAACCCCTTCCCTTGCGATCTCTCTGTATCAGGAGTATCGGGGAATGGGAATCGGCAGCGCCTTAATGAAGGAGATGCTTACATTTTTATGCGAAGCAGGATATCAGAAGGTTTCCCTGTCTGTCCAGAAAGCGAATTATGCGTGCAGAATGTATCAGAAGCTCGGGTTTCAGGTTGTGGAAGAACGGGATGAAGAGTGGATCATGCAGAAGTATTTACAAGACAAAGAATAGAAAGAACCAGAGGAGAGAAACAGTGCCTGTGACTATGCAGGCACTGTTTTATTTTCTCTTGCTGCCGGAGAGCGGTTCCGGAGCAGAATGGTCAACGGTATGGATATGGCAAATTGTGAGATAATATGATAAAATTTATAACAATACATATATCACAGAGAGGAAGTGAACCGATGAACATAACCGACCGGAGGATTGACAATGGAAAAGCCTTTGACTGGGGGAGAACCTCAAGTGATTATGGGAAATACAGAGATATTTATCCGAAAGAATTCTACAACAGGATTCTGCAACGAAGGCTCTGCATCAGCGGCCAGCGGGTGCTGGATCTTGGAACCGGTACCGGCGTATTGCCCAGGAATCTTTATTCCTACGGTGCAGAATGGATTGGAACCGATATATCCGGGAATCAGATTCAGGAGGCCCGGCGGCTGTCAGAAGAAGCCGGCATGGATATTACCTACTCAATCTGCGCAACCGAGGAGATCGACTATCCGGAGGATAGCTTTGATGTTATTACCGCCTGTCAGTGTTTCTGGTATTTTGATCATGAGAAGGTGGCACCGAGGCTTGCCAGAATACTGAAAAAGAATGGAAGACTGCTGGTATTGTACATGGCATGGCTGCCCTTTGCGGATGCGATAGCAGGAGCAAGTGAAGCTCTCGTATTAAAGTACAATCCCGGGTGGAGCGGAGCTGGAGAAACAAAGAAACCCATTTACATACCGGATGCTGTGCTTCGCTATTTTGATATCGTGTCCCGGGAAGAATTTGACCTGAGCCTGCCGTTCACAAGGGAGACCTGGCATGGACGTATGAAAGCGTGCAGAGGAGTCGGGGCTTCCTTGTCGGAGGCAGAACTGGCAGAGTGGGAACGGGAGCATAAGGAGCTGTTATTGAAACATGCACCGGAGCAGTTTTTTATCGCACACTACGGGGCAATTACAGAACTGGCAGTTAAGGAGAAAGGAAAAACGAAAGGAGAGGATGCATGATGAAAAAGTATATAAACATTGCATTTATTTATGCCATTGCCGCAATGGTCGGCGGGGTATTCTACAGGGAGTTTACTAAGTTCAACGGATTTACAGATGTAACAGCATTGGGGAAGGTACATACACATTTGTTTCTGCTGGGAATGCTTGTCTTTCTGCTGGTTGCTCTGTTTTCCGGACAGATGGAGCTGGAAGGCGCCAAAGGGTTCCGGTGCTTTTTATTCATTTATAATGTCGGTGTTCCGCTGACCGCGATCATGATGGTGGTTCGCGGGATTACCCAGGTGCTTCAACTGGAATTATCAAAAGGGCTGGATGCGTCTATTTCAGGGATGGCAGGGATCGGGCATATTCTGACCGGAATCGGTATCGTACTGCTTCTGCTTGCACTGAAACGACATGCAAAGCAGTAGCAAACCTTATAGAAGGAGGAAAGCAGCCGGTATATGAAACGTGTATTAGATGAAGCATTGATTTATGAGATCCTTTCTGTAGTTGACGAAATACCCAGAGGAAAGGTAGCCACATACGGACAGCTTGCAAAACTGATCGGAAGAGAAAAAAATGCAAGACTGGTTGGAACTGTTCTCAGTATGGCAGAATACTATGGAACGTATCCTTGCCACCGGGTCGTCAACCACGCAGGCAGACTGGTACCCGGATGGACGGAACAAAAAGCCCTTCTTGAGGCGGAACAGGTACCCATGAAGGATGACACACACGTTGATTTAAGCCAGTGCTTATATATTCCATAAATAGAAAAAGAGAAGTGATCAAGATGGAAATGAATCCAGAAATGGAACCCCGAAAAGAAAAGGAAAGCCGTCCGGGCAAACGACGAAAGAAATATGACCGGGAAATCATCCGTACTACTATGAACATGGCCTGGCCATCCATGCTGGAGTCCTTTTTTGTGGCATTTGCCGGCCTGGTTGACTCGCTTATGGTCAGCTCTCTGGGAGCCAACGCTGTAGCGGCAGTCGGACTGACGGTACAGCCCAAGTTCATCGGACTGTCTCTGTTCTTTGCATTAAATGTAGCAGTTTCTGCGCTGGTGGCAAGACGGAGGGGAGAAGGCAGACAAAGAGATGCCAACGGTATCCTGTATACCGCCCTGGTCTTTATCGTGATCGCCGCCCTGGTTCTCAGTGTGCTGTTTGTGGTATTTGCAGACGGTATTGTAAACCTGTGCGGCTCCACGCCGGAAACACACGATATGGCAGTCACCTATCTACAGATCATCATGGGTGGAATGCTGTTTAACTGTATTCAGATCGGGATCAATTCGGCACAGCGGGGAGCCGGTAATACGAAGATAACCATGCGGACAAATATCACCTCTAACGTGGTGAATATCTGTCTGAATTATCTGCTGATCAACGGACATTTGGGTTTTCCGGCGCTGGGAATCCGCGGAGCCGCTTATGCTACGGTACTGGGGACAGTGGTTTCCTGTATCATGAGCATCCTGTCGATCCTGAAGCCGGAGGGATTTATCAGTATCCCGTATATAATTCAGTATAAGATCAGGCCTACCCTTCAGGAATTTGGCTACCTGGTAAAAATGGGCTATAGCGTCTTTTTTGAACAACTGTTAATGCGGGTAGGCTTTATGCTTACTGCGATCATGGCAGCAAAGCAGGGAAATGATGCCATGGCTGCTCATCAGGTCGGGATGAATCTGATGGCGCTTACCTTTTCCTTTGGCGACGGACTGCAGGCAACTGCAGTTGCCCTGATCGGAAGGAGCCTGGGAGAGGGCAGGAAGGAACTGGCAAAGGAATACGGTCGGACCTGTAAGATGATCGGCAGAGTCATTGCCATTGCACTGACACTGTTTTATCTGCTGGGAGCAAGAGCATTGATGTCATTGTTCTTCCGGGAGGAAGGCATCATATCCATCGGTATTCAGATCATGTATGTCATTATTGTGATCGTGGTATTCCAGCTTCAGCAGGTAATCTGTATGGGATGCCTGCGCGGAGCGGGCGATACGCTCTATACAGCCATTGCATCCACGATCTGCGTTACGGTCATTCGGACATTGGTATCTTATCTGTGCGGTTATATTCTTGGCTGGGGAATCGTAGGAATCTGGCTGGGAGTCCTGGGCGACCAGGTATTCCGTTATATTTTCGCATCGGTTCGGTTCCGGGCAGGGAAATGGGTAGAAATTAAGATTTAAAACACACATTTGGAAACGCTGGTTCGTAGAATATTTAGTAGAGAAGCGGAAAAGATTAAAATATCAGGATGGAACGATAACAAAAAGGAAAGGCATGGGAGCCAGAAGCATGAAGAAGGAATATCTGATCCGGGAAAAGCCCTTAAAGGCATTGGTGATCTTCGCACTGCCAATGATGCTCGGCAATCTGTTTCAGCAGTTTTATAATATGGCGGATTCGGTGGTGGTGGGTCAGTATGTCAGTGAACAGGCACTGGCAGCAGTCGGCGCATCCTATGCCCTTACTACTGTGTTTATTTCGATTGCCATTGGCGGCGGTATGGGTGCCTCTGTCATGGCAGGCCTGTATTTTGGTGCCAGGGAATATGGCAAGTTGCGGGCATCGGTCCGTACTGCCCTGCTGACATTTCTTCTGCTCAGTATTGTACTCGGAATGATCGGACTAATCTGCTCCAGACAGCTTATGCTACTCCTGAATACACCGGAGGACGTACTGGATCAGGCAACGGAATATCTGAATATTTATTTTATGGGACTTCCGTTCTTATTTATGTATAATGTATTATCCGCCCTGTTTAATGCACTGGGACGCTCCCGGACACCATTATTCCTCCTGATCTTCTCCTCCGTTTTCAATATCGGACTGGATATTTATCTGGTCTGCCGGCTGGAGCTGGGGGTGGCCGGTGTAGCCTGGGCAACTCTGATCGCCCAGGGAATCTCAGCAGTGGCGGCATTTTTGCTTTTTCTGCGGGAGATGAAGAAATACCGGACAGAAACCGCCTGTTCCTGGTTTGACCGGAAAGAATTATTCAGTATGACAAGAGTTGCCCTGCCCTCCATTCTCCAGCAGTCAACCGTGTCCATTGGTATGCTGCTGGTGCAGTCCGTGGTGAACAGCTTTGGCGCAGAAATGCTTGCCGGTTATTCCGCAGGCTCCCGAATAGAAAGTCTTTGTATTGTACCGATGGCCGCTATGGGAAATGCCATATCCGCTTTTACCGCACAGAATATCGGAGCCAGACAGTATGTGCGGGTGAAACAGGGCTATCATGCTGCTTATGGCATTGTCTTTGGATTTGCAGTTTTGATCGGTCTGACACTGGAGCTTTTTTACCGCCCGTTGATATTCCTGTTTCTGGGAGAGGAGGGCACCCTTCTGGCAGCACAGACCGGCGGAGATTATCTTCGGTTTCTGGGCTGGTTCTTTGCCCTGATCGGGCTTAAGATGATAACGGATGGCCTGTTACGCGGCTCCGGTGATATGAAGATGTTTACCATAGCCAATCTGGTCAATCTCGGAATCCGGGTACTGGCAGCATTTATCCTGACGCCGGTATTCGGGATATCCATGGTATGGGTGGCCGTTCCGGTCGGTTGGCTGGCCAATTATCTGATTTCCTTTGCCGAGTATCGGACAGGAGCATGGAGAAAGGCTGGAGAGAAAAAGCTGGCGGCATGATCCGTCAATCATTGGGTTTATTATGGAACCGGCCTGCCAGTTCTTCTGTCTTAACAATATTAATAAAGGCATGCTTGTCGATCGAACGGATCAGAGGAATCAACTGTCGTTTTGCCTCTGCATTGATAACGGAATAGATCAGGGTCTTTTCCTTCTCTTCGTAACAGCCAATGCCCTGGAACAGTGTGGCATCATGGTGGGTGGTCTCTTTGATTGTCTTATAGATTTCCTTTGACTTATCAGAAATGATAAACAAAGTCTCTTTCTTATACCGCTTATACAGTACCTGGATCACCTGGGTACTGCAAAACTGATAAATGATGGAATAAAGGGCGGTTTCCCATCCAAACAGCGCCCCTGCGATGATCAGCATGAGGGCATTTCCCAGCAGGATAAAATTCCATGCATCAATCCCCTTATGCTCCGACAGGAAGATACTGATCAGATCCGTTCCGCCGGTTGTCGTTCCTACATTCAGACACATACTGATGGCAAAGCCATTGATGATTCCGCCAAAGACACTGACCAGAAGTGGATCCGTGGTAAACACATAGGAGGGAAGGATATCCACAAAGATACTGGATAATATAATAGTAATGATCGAATAAATGGTGAATTTCTTACCAATATATTTGAAACCAATATAAATGGGAATGGCATTCAGAAGAATGCTGAACAGGGTATATGGAATATTTACATGAAAAAAGGAAGTACCAATATGCTGTAAAAGCAGAGATACCCCGGAAAAGCCGCCGGGAATCAATCCGACTGTTTTCGCAAAGCAGCATAGGTTCCAGGCATACAGGATAGAAGAAAATATTACGATTATAATGCGAAACCACTGATAAAATCCAGGGTGCTTTAATTCTACTGTTCGAAACATATTATCCCTCCTTAAATCATAGTTTATCATAATTTTCCTCTGTCTGCACAATATATTCAATAAAATCTTTTTCCGGCATATTCCGGGAATGAATACAGGCATTCCGTGGCCGCTTCCGATTAGAAAATGAAAAACAGCATACACTAAGGAAAACGTAAGATTGGAGACCGGACAGATATGGACAGTGAAAACAGCAGGATGATCAATACAGAAACAGGCATAGAGCCGGATGAAAATAAAAGCAGAACATCAATATGGAGCCAAACGACAGAAGTCCAAGAACGGCTTCCCCTTTCCGGCAACAGGGAGGTCGATGTTGCAGTGATCGGGGGCGGTATGGCGGGTCTGTTAACTGCCTATCTGTTACAGCAGAAGGGACGTCAGGTAATCGTACTGGAGGCAGCCCGGATCGGCAGTGGACAGACCAGGAATACGACCGCTAAGATTACCAGCCAGCATGGACTGGTCTACGATAAGCTGACCCGAAAATACGGATTTCAAAATGCCCGTCTGTATGCCCGTGCCAATGAGGAGGCGATCAGCATGTATGAAAAAATAGTTCAGCAAAGGCAGATTGATTGTGATTTTCAAAGGCTCCCCTCTTATCTCTATTCGACACAGGATCGGGAAGTATTACAGGCAGAAGCAAGGGCGGCGGCCCGTCTGGGTCTGCCGGCATCCTTCCAGGAATCCACAGCACTGCCGTTTGCAACGGTCGGGGCAGTATGCTTTGAACATCAGGCACAGTTCCATCCACTTAAGTTTCTATCAGGGATAGCAAAGGATTTAGAGATTTACGAAAGAACCATGGTATATTCGGTAAAAGGGCATAAAGTGCGTACCAGTCATGGCATGGTTACTGCCAGGCACATCGTATTTGCGACGCATTATCCATTTCCGGTCATTCCAGGATTTTATTTTGCAAGACAACATCAGGAACGAAGCTATGCAATCGCATATACCGGAACCAAACTGCCTGACGGAATGTATTACAGCATAGACGATATGGGTCTGTCCTTCCGAAGCTATAAGGATCTGCTGATCATCGGCGGCGGCGGGCATCGTACCGGCAGACAGGAGGCTGGAGGCAGCTATGAATTTCTAAGGATGCAGGCAAAGCAGTATTTTCCGGAGGCGGTGGAGGAGGCATGCTGGTCGGCCCAGGATTGTATTTCCCATGACATGCTGCCATTTATCGGAACCTATTCCTGTCTGCGTCCGTACTGGTATGTGTCAACAGGCTTTAAGAAATGGGGAATGACCTTCTCAATGCTTTCCGCCATGATTATCAGTGACAGGATCTGTGGCGTGGAACATCCGTATCAAAAGGTCTTCACTCCGCAGCGCTGGCATTCGATCGTTTCTGCCCGGGCATTCTTTCTGGATCTGGGAATCAGTATAAAAGGCCTGCTGGCCGGTTATCATTTTCTGACCAGTGCCAGAGAAGAGGATCTGAAGCCGGGGCATGGGGGAATTGTACGCAAGGGAGGAAAACGCTATGGCTGTTATCGGGATTTGCAGGGAGAAGTACACCGTATCAGCCTTCGCTGTCCGCATATGGGCTGTGAACTTCTCTGGAATCCCGATGAATTAAGCTGGGACTGCCCCTGCCATGGCTCCCGGTTTGATTATGATGGCAATCTGATTGACAATCCGGCCCAGAAGCATAAGAAGGATGTTCTGGAATAAAAGAGAAAATCTACGAAGAAAGCCTATAATTCTAAGCATAGTGGTAGTGCTTTCTCTGCGCAATAAAACATGCGATCGTTATAAACAGGGTCAAAGTCTCTGCTACGGTAATTGCCATCCAGATTCCGTCCAGCTGAAAGAAGAGAGGAAGCAGGTAGATCATGGCAATCTGAAACACCAGGGTCCGCAGGAAGGAAATCGCAGCGGAGATCATACCATTGCTCAACGCTGTAAAGAAAGAGGAGGCAAAGATATTTATGCCGATCACCAGGAAGGAAAAGGCATAATAGCGGAACGCATGACAGGTCATGGCAAACAGCTCCGGATCATAGCCTACGAATACTCTGGATAATGGCACTGCCAGCAGCACTGCAAGCCCAACCAGTGCAATACCAAAGATTCCCATAAGAAACAGACTCTTTCGGAACAGGTTCTTCAGTTCATCATGGTTCCCGGCACCGTAATGATATCCGATCAGCGGTGCGCTTCCGATGGAATACCCGATAAATATGGCGATGAACACAAAGTTGACATACATAATGGTTCCGAAAGCGGCAACCCCATTTTCACCGGCAAGCTTCATCAACTGCAGGTTATACAGGATATTGACAATGGAAGAGGACAGATTGGTCATTAATTCCGAAGAACCATTGGTACAGGTCTTCCAGAATACCCTCCCGTCAAACTTCGCCTTGGTCAGCCGGAGCAGACTGTCATTTTTCCGCAGAAAATAAAGGAACGGAAAGACACCGCCCACAACCTGGCTGATAGCAGTCGCAATCGCAGCGCCTGCCAGCTCCCAGTGAAACAGTACGATAAAAACATAATCTAACAGCATGTTGGTAACGCCGGCAGCGATCATCACCAGCAGTCCTAATTTGGGCTTTTCCGCAGTGACAAAGAAGCTTTGAAATACATTCTGCAGCATAAATGCAGTCTGGGCGATCAGCAGAATGCTGCCGTAAAGTACACAGTCTTCAATCAGGATCTCTGTCGCTCCCATCCGGACTGCGATAGGCCGAATGAAGATCAGGCCCACGATCGTCAGGAGAATCCCGCCGATTATGGTAATATAAACCAGCATGGAAAAATACCGGTTTGCCAGCTCCCTCTTGCCTTCGCCTAAGGTTTTTGCAACAATGGCACTGCCTCCGGTACCGATCATAAAGCCCAGGGCGCCGAGTCCCATAAGAAGCGGATAGATCAGGTTCAGGGCGGTATAAGAATTCTTCCCGACATAATTCGATACAAATAATCCATCTACTACAGAATATATGGAGGTAAAGATCATCATAATGATAGAGGGCAGAACAAACCGCAGCAGTTTATTATAATTAAAATGTTCCGATAATTGAATACGCATGATGTCATCCTTTCCTGTCTTTTCGTACTATAATTCCTTCGCATTCTTTTGCAGCCGGATAACGTAGTTCTCTAGCAAAGCCAGAAGCTGGTGCCGTTCCTCCGGCAGCATTCCGGTAAATGTCCGGTTCTCCATTTCAATGACCGGGAGAATCTTCTCTTCCGCCAGCTTCTGTCCGGCAGGGGTCAGATGAATATGCATATCCCGGCCTCTTCCTGCCTGCAGAACAAGGATCCCATCCTGCTCCAGCTTTTTGATGGAGGAATGAATGGTCTGTTTACTGATAAAGGTAGTATTACAGATATCCTTCTGCTGACACCCATCCCCAAGCAGACATATCGTATACAGGATACTAAATGCACTGTCCGATAAGTGAAGCTGAAATGCAATATCATGATATACATCATCCATGGCTTTGTATAAGGAATTAAATTTATTTAATTCTTCACTGATCTCTTCATTCATATTCCATCACTCCTTGTCTGATTTCGTACTTACAACTATAGTCCGATTTCATACTTATGTCAAGAATAAGTTTTGTCTGTTCGCTTTTTGTATCTGATAGGAACGGATTTTCGGCGCTGTAAAGTCGAGAAGCGGGATCCTCGCCAGTTCTTTCCGCTCAAGGTAAGGTTTTGCCAGGCCTTCCGGAAGAAAGCTGATACCGCCGAAATCAAGAAGATAGGGGATCAGTCTGGTGCTGTTGTCAATCTCAAACCGGAATGCAAAATGCGGAGGAAAAAGTTCCCGGATAAAGCTGCCTGCCTCCTGCAGGGCAAAGTTGCAGAACAGGTAATCCGAATCGATCAGTTCCTCCCTGTGAATGCCCTCCGGGTACGGATTACGGGCAGCCGCCGCAACAAGAATCAGTTCATCTTCGGCAAAGACTTCGCAGGAGATTCCCTTTTTCACCAGAGGCGTATAGCAGTATGCCACATCCAGAATACCATCCTGCAATGCGCAGTGCAGATCGTGGGAATGTCCGATGGTAACCTTCAGTGCATCCCGGAGATGATCCTTTAACCAAGTGCAGATACGGGAATACAGGTGACACTCATAGATGGTGTTGGTGGTTCCGATGTGGATCATCTCTGAAAACTGTCCGGTGGAATGCAGCTCCTGAAATGCCGTATGCTCTAATTCCAGCATCCGTTTGGCATAGGGTTCAAACAGGATCCCTGCTTTCGTTAATGTAACCCTCCGCTTATCCCGTGAAAAAAGCGGTACTCCAAGCTCGGATTCCAGATCCGCAATTCGATTGGTCACCGTGGACTGTGCGACAAACAACTGCTCCGCTGTCTGGGTAAAATTCTTGATCTTTGCCAGTAAAAGAAAGGTTTCTAAGGTTTGTGTATCCATGCTTCCTCCTTGTAATTTGAAATTCGAATGATTATTATCAGTATAATTCATTTCACAAATAAAATATCATTTGTTTATAATAAAGACAACCAGAAGATGCGCATCTTCAAAAAATAAAATACAGTCAGCAATCATTATCACTGGTCATAAAGGCTGTGATCGAAGAAAGGAAGTGCAGATTATGCAGAATGCAGATCAGACAATAGAGGAGTTAAAAGAGCAGGAATTGACAGTGCCATCCATACAGTATAAGACAGTAGAGAATACCTGTGCGGATTTTGTAATGCTATGCAGTGAGCTGGATGGATTTCTGGATATTGCCATCGGCGGAGCCGGTAAGCGGGAGAAATATCAGCGATTCAATCATTTAGATACTATGGACTATATTGTAATCGCTTATATAGATGGAACACCTGTCGGCTGCGGGGCATTACGGGAATATGAGGCAAAGACCATTGAAGTAAAGCGGGTATATGTCCGGGAAGGGAATCGAAACAGGGGGATCGGCTCAGGGATATTACAGCATTTAATGCAGTATGCCAGATCACAGGACTATCAGACCGTATTATTAGAGACCGGTGAATTTCTGGTGGCATCCTGCCGGCTGTATGCCCGGTTCGGGTTTAAGCGGATCGCGAATTACGGAGCGTATGCGGATATGCCGGAATCCCTGTGTATGGCAAAGGAGCTTCTGCCAATCCGTTATTCCCTGGAACGGAATTTCTCTGTAGAGGAAGTCAGAAAGCTATACCAATCGGTAGGCTGGTTGTCTGCCGATTATGCTGAGCGTCTGGTTCAGGCCTTTGAAAAGGCGGGACTGGTGATCAGCGCCCGGGAGGGGGATCAGCTTGTAGGTCTGCTGGAAGCGATCGATGACAGAGAAATGATCGCATATATACATTATCTGCTGGTAAAGCCTGAATACCAGAAGCAGGGGATCGGAAAACGACTTCTGGCACTTGCGGAAGACTATTATAAGTCGTATTTATATCTGCTCGTGATCAGTGAAAAGAAGGAAACAGCAGGCTTTTATGAAACGTGTGGTTTTACAGGCGTTTCGCAGGCAGTGCCGTTACAGATATTACAGGAACGCTAACACCCGTGCAGGGAAGTCCTTTGCCTCCTCATAGGCAGCGTGTCCAAGCCCGGTATAGATATATAATTCACTGCCGGTAATCTGTTCATATAATTCCCGGGAGGAGTGAACACCTACGATGCGATCTGTGTCTCCGCCAAGGATCAGGACAGGACATTTTATCTGATTCAATTCCGGCCAGGCATTGTGTTGGAGGCAGGCATTCGCCTGAATCATAAAGCGGCTGAAGTCCTTTGGTTTTCCGATTCTCCCCATAAGCGGATAGAGTGGACGGTATCGTTTTAAATAGCGTTCGGAATAGGAATGTTCGGCAGTATCGATCATTAAGGCTTTGTAATTGTCTGATTCAGCCAGCCTGATCCAGTTTTTAACGACGGCTTCCATCTGCGGACTGGTTCTGGAACAGGTAACTGCCAGAACCAGTTTTTTTACCAGATCCGGATGATCGATCGCAAGATACTGTGCGATCATTCCGCCCTGAGATACCCCCATGACATTCGCATTTGTGATTCCGAGCAGTCTCATGGCTCTTGCCTGATCAGCCGCCATATCCCTGGTAGTATACCCCTCCGGCAGTCTATTCTTCCTGCTGAATATGAATACGGTATATGCCTTTTGCAGGGAATCATCACAGGTCTTCGTACCTCTGGCATAGGCTTGATACTCCATGGCAAGAGGAAGTGCCAGCCCCTTTACTGTAGTGAGTCCGTCACCCAGTCCGGGAAGGATTATCAGTGCATGTTCCCCTGTTCCAAAGGAAATATAATGCATTTCGGTATCGCCAAGTGTAATGGTTCCGTTTCTGGCATGTTTAAACATAGTTCTCCTCCTGTCTGTGCTTTAACAGTCCGGTTTCTAACGGTTTCATGTATTCGGAAAGCTGTTCCACATAGCGGTATCGTATAGTATCCCAATCCTGATCGGTACCGTTCATCTGTTCTGCCATGAATGCTGCATTAAAACCCTCCAGAAACCACTCCAGGATATCCAGGGTCTTTTCCTTTTCCCATTGGAACCGGCTGCTGTCAACATCCTGCATCAGCTTACGGTAAAGGGACTTTCCCTGCATCTCATATCTTGCCATGACTCTCGAATGTATCCCGGATGTGTTCCGGGAAAATGCCTGAAGGATCAGTTTCGCCTGGACTGGATGCCGGATATACCAGGTGAATTCCAATACTGCATATTCTGTGATCCTTGGAAATAATTCTGTGGAAAGGCTGGCAGCAGATGTTTCCAGACTGGTTACATAGTCTTCCGTAACCTGATCCAGCAGATAGAAATAGAAGTCCTCCTTATTGCTAAAATATTGAAACAGACTTCCCTTGCTAATACCGGCATTTCTTACGATACGGTTCGTAGAACTGCATTCATAGCCGTATTCGGCGAATTCTGTTAATCCTGCATCCAGGATTCTGGTTTGCTTTTCCGTACTTAATTCAAAAAATAATCTGGCAGGCATAGGACCCTTCTTTCTTCTAATAACAGGTATACATAGTTTTAATAAATAACAAGAATGACCAAGTGGTCATTACAAAAAATATACACGACAACGCAAAATCTGTCAAGCGGGGTTGAAAATGTATGAATTCCCGGATGGAAAGTATATTGCAAGAAGGGCATTCTGTTATTATAATCAAGGATAGATGAATACTATTTAGAATAAGATGACTGCTGCAGAAAGGATACAGATGATATGGCAATCAATAAAGCAGTAAAAACGATATTAAAAGCATTATCCGAACAGGAATTGGATGTGGAGCGGGACCGGAGGCTTGCTGAACTAAAGAAGCTGGATCCGATCCGGATCTTTACGGAAAAGCTGGATGTGCATATTGAAAATGATGGATACGAAATCCCGGTGCGGTTCTATTTTCCGGATCGAAACCGAATGAAAGAAGAGAAAGAGGAAATAATTACACAATATGATGGTAAGATATTACTATTCTTCCATGGCGGAGGCTGGGCGACAGAAAGCATTGAAACCTATGAACGGATATGCGGTCAGCTGGCGCAGAGTACAGGACAGCTTGTTCTTTCTGTGGAATACCGCAGGGCGCCGGAGCATCGCTTTCCGGTGCCGCTCATGGATGCATATGCCATTGCCAAAGCGCTTTATGAAGGAAGACTGATCGAGAATATTCGGCCGGAGGATATTACACTGATCGGAGACAGCGCCGGAGGGAATATGGCAGCGGCCCTGTCTCTGATGGCACGGGACCGGGGCGAGTTTATGCCCAGGCAGCAGATCCTGATCTATCCGGCGCTCTGGAATGATTATACGGATAACACGCCCTTTGAATCGGTGCGGGAAAACGGTTCGGATTACCTGCTGACCGCTCCTCGTATTGAAGCCTATCTGGATCTCTATCAGAGTAAGCCGGAGGATCGGCTGAGTCCGTATTTTGCACCGCTGTTAGAGGATGATCTGGAGGGGCTGCCAAGAACCCTGATCCTGACAGCAGAATATGATCCCTTGCGCGATGAGGGGGAAGAATTCGGAAGAAGACTGGAGGCGGCGGGAAATGAAATCGAGGTATACCGGATTCCAGATGCTGTACATGGTTTCTTCTCTTTGGGTCTGAAGCATATCCATGTATTAGAAAGTCTTGAAAAAATAAATCAGTTTTTAGATGGAGGTGAACCGAATGAAGCCGGAATTACAGAAAGTGAGGAGGAAGCTTGATAATGCTGCTCTGGTATTCCCTGCAGCAACCGGGAAAAAGGACAGCCGGGTATTTCGGATCTATTGTAAGCTGGGAGAACCGGTAGAGCCGGAGATTCTTCAAAAGGCACTGGAACGGATTCTGCAGCGGTATCCAATGTTTCAGAGTGTATTGAAGCGGGGTGGCTTCTGGTTCTATTTGGAAAAGAAGAATATTCAGTCTGTGGTGAAGGAGGAGGAGAATGCACCCTGCAGTCCGATCTATAAGAAGCGTCAGGAAACGCTATTGTTTGAGATCAGCTATCGGGGGAAGCGGATTAACTTAGAGATATTCCATGTTCTGACAGACGGAACCGGAGCGATCCATTTTCTTTCGGAGCTTGTGGCGGCTTATCTGGATCTGAAATACGGTATGGAAGAGCAGGAATATCAGAAGATTTCGGAAAAGGAGCAGGAGGAGGACAGCTTCAGCCGTTATTATACCTCTGCAAACCGTCCAAAGCAGGTGCGGAAAAGCACGCTGGCTTATCAGATCGGCGGCAACCGGCTGCAACAGGCAGATATGAGGATCACAGAATGCGTGGTATCTGCCAGACAACTGCTGGAAAAAGTAAGGGAGAAGGGCGTCTCTATTACCATATATATGACGGCTGTATTGCTTCTGGTTATTGCCGCCGGTATGAAAGCGGAAGAGAAAAAGCGTCCGGTTGTGATCATGGTTCCCGTCAATCTGCGCAAATATTTTGATTCTAACTCTATGAGTAACTTTTTTGGCTGGATGGAGATCGAGTATTATTTTAAACCGGATACCACATTCGAGCAGGTGCTGGCACATGTAAAAAAGCGTTTTGCTGAGGAGTTGACGAAGGAGCAGGTTGCATTGCGGATGAATCGTCTGATTGATATTGAGAAGAATCCCATGCTGCGGATGTTCCCGCTGGAGCTTAAGAATCTGGGCCTGCGGATCGGTTCCTGGATGGGAAGCCGGAATGTGACTGCAATCTTTTCCAATATGGGAGCGGTAACCATGCCGGAGATATACAGACAATTTATCGACCGCTTCGGTGTTATGACCAGTACAGACAAGCTTCAGATCTGTGCCTGTTCTTATTATGACCGGTTTTATTTCAGTATTACCACCAAATATGCAGAGACAAAGGTCCAGGAAAGACTGCTGGCATTCTTAAGGCAGGAGGGGATTCAGGTCCGGGAAATGCAGCATGGAATGCGACAGAATAAAAAGGAGGAAGAAAAGTCTTGACTCTTACCTAACGTCATCCTCTATCCTGATCTTACACGGGAATGTTCCGGGATCGGAAGTGTGTTCTGGATAGACTGTAGATAGTGTGAAATCCGGTGTAAAATAAGGAAAGCGGGATGAGAGAACATGAAGGAGAAGATGCGTACAGTAAGTGAAGTCAGTCAGTTAACCGGTGTGAGCGTACGCACACTGCGTTATTATGATTCCAAGGGGCTTCTAAAACCGGCAGGAACGACGGAAGCCGGCTATCGGCTGTATGATGATACGAATCTGGAGCGTTTACAGCAGATCCTGTTGTTTCGGGAACTTCAGTTTTCCTTAAAGGAGATCAAGGCGATTCTGGATAGCCCTGATTTTAACCGGAACCGGGCGCTGGAGCAGCAGATTACCTTATTGGAGATGCAGAAGGAACACCTGGAAAATCTCATTACATTTGCTCGTGGAATTCAGATGATAGGAGTAAAGGAAATGGATTTTACTGTATTTGATACCAGAAAAATGGATGAATATGCCCGGCAGGCAAAGGAGACCTGGGGAAAGACGGAAGAGTACCGGGAAATGCAGGAACGGAGTAAGAACTGGAGCCAGGAGGATGAGGAACGTATGCAGAAGGAATTTGTTGATATCTTTGTCCGCTTTGGAAAATTGCTGCACCTGTCGCCTTCGGAACCGGCGGTACAGGAGCTGGTCGTTCAAATGCAGGCGTTTATTACAGAGCATTTTTATGACTGTAAGCCTAAGATTCTGCAGGGACTGGGCAGGCTGTATGCCGGTGGAGGGAGTCTGACGGAGAATATTAACCAGGCGGCCGGCGCAGGCACAGCAGAATTCGTGGCAGAAGCGATTGAGGTGTACTGTGGTGAGCAGAAGGAGAAACGTTAGACGACCGCCGGAATATGCAAATGTTAAATGCGGCAAACAGATGGTTTGTATAGAAATGGTATAAGGTAAGAAGATTGACAGCATCTGTCAGGGTGAATTCCTGCTTGTTTATAGGGGCAGGATGGAGGCCTGGCAGGTGCTGTTTTGGTTTGTTCCTATTTACAAAATTCTCCATATTATGATAATATATTTTTAGTGAGATAGAGTGACGATACCTGTGCAGTGGGAGAAGCGAGAATGAATAGTATATATCGTGACATATTTAGAGCGATTCACGAAGGAAAATGGTTGAGTATTGAATATAAGAATAAAGAAGAGATTATTACAAACTATTGGATTGGAATTCGTGACTTGAATATTAGTAAAGGAATTTTGTCTGTAGATGGTTTGCATTTAACCAAGTATACAATAGCAAAACTTGATATCATTTATATAGATTCTATTCTTTCTTCTAAAGTGATTGAAGGGTCATATTGTGAATTAAATCAGGAACTGATAAGGGATATTTATTTGAATCCTCATAAGTACAAGAAAATATTCGATAATGTGGCGAATTTGAAGATCCTCACTTATTTGGAAATGTGTAATCGAATGGACACTGTGCCATATTATTCAGATTTTGAATTGGTTCGACATATAGATAGAGATAGTTTTAATGGCGAGGCATATGAATTGAGCCAAGAGCAGTTTCAGTTCATTGTAAAAAGCTTTCAATATCATAACAAGAAAAAGACACAGGTAAATGGTGGAGTAAAGCTCCAGGAGTTAGCAATGAATATACTAAGTATTCATACTCAGCGGGGGCTTTATGTTCTTGCTTATCGTAAACTTGAATTGGATGTAAAAAGGAAAGTTATGCGTCCTGCTGAGGATATTACGGTTTGTATGGAATATACCTTGAATGGCGAGAAGGAACACATTCGTAAATTCTTAGATGCAGAGGAGTATGAGCTGTTAAAGGATTTTGAAAAAAATCAGGAAATAATTAAAGATTGTATTACAAGGAATAACAATCAGATAATGGGTGTGGATGATATGCCATATGTGATCGGACTCGGCTTTGATGTTGTCTTAGATTTACATAAAGAATATGAAGCGATAATTAACATGTATAATAGTGGACGGGTTACGGTTCCTATTAAGGCTTTTTTTGGTGATCTGTTAGAAAGACCAATTCGAACAAAAGCATACCCGATTGCATTGATAAATAGAAAGATTAATTTGGATCAGTTATTAGCGATCAATAATGCTATGAAATATCCGGTCGCTTACATTCAGGGGCCTCCTGGAACAGGTAAGACCAATACGATTGTTAATACGATCATGACTGCTTTCTTTAATGAAAAGACGGTATTATTTGTTTCTTATAATAATCATCCGATTGATGGAGTATACGAAAAGCTTTCTGAAATAGAATATAAGGGCAGAAGGATACCATTTCCTATTTTGCGTTTAGGAAATAGAGAAAAGTTAGGCGAAAGTTTGAAATATATACTTAAATTGTATTATCAGGTAAAGAAGGTTCAGGTGTTTGAAGAAACCTTAGAGCGGAATAAGGGTGATCGTATTGCACGGGCGAAGCAATTATCAGATTTGCTTAAACGATATGAAAGAGTATTAGATTTAAAGGAACGACAGGAAACAATAAAATGTTTGCTTGAGGATGAAGAAAAACGGAAATTGTCTGCACAAATGCTTCCCTTTCAGATTGACTTGCACGAAAGGCAGATGAAAGAGATTGACACTCAGATTAAAGAAGCAGGTATTATCTCTAATGAAGATGCTTTAGCACTTTTGGATGATGATATAGAAGAGTTGAAAAAGTATTTATTTTATACTTCGGCTCGATATATCAAAAAATTGGATGCTCCCAAAAATAAAGATTTATTGGAAATCATCATGGAATCAGATGAAGAGAAAAGACTTGTTGCCTTTGCAAAGTATTTGAGTGTGGCCGCAAATATTAAGAAATTGCAAAAGATATTTCCGATCATAGTAACAACGTGTATTTCGGCGCATAAACTTGGTGGTGCAGAACCAATATTCGACATGACGATCATGGATGAGGCAAGTCAGTGTAATATGGCAGTGTCTCTTGTGCCGATTATACGTGGTGAGCAATTAATGCTGGTAGGTGACCCGCAACAACTGAGTCCTGTTATTTTGTTAGATGACCTAATAAATCAAAAGTTGCGTAGAAAGTATTCGATTCAAGATGAGTATGATTATAGGAAGAATTCTATTTATAAAACCTATCTGGCATGTGATGCGGTAAGTGATGAAACCTTGTTGCATTATCATTATCGTTGTAATAAAAAGATTATTCAATTCAACAACCAGAAGTATTATAATAACAAACTACAGATAAAAACGGAAAGTAAGGAAAGCCAACCGCTTGTTTATGTAGATGTGCAAAGTAATCCTACAAATATAAAAAATACTGCGCCAGCAGAAATCAGAGAAATAGTTAAATATGCTTTGGAAAATAAAAATAAGACGATTGGTGTTATTACGCCTTTTGTAAATCAAAAAAATATGATTGAGAAAGCGTTAGAGCAAGAAAAGATTCGAAATGTAGATTGTGGAACCGTACATGCATTCCAGGGGGATGAAAAGGATGTAATCCTATTTTCCACTGCGATTACGGACAATACTTTTATTGGCACCTATAACTGGTTGAAGAACAATAAAGAATTGATTAATGTTGCAACTTCAAGAGCAAGAGATCAATTAATTATTTTGTCTGATACAAAAAGCATAAGGAAACTGCATAAGGATGGCGAGGATGATCTGTTTGAACTCATCCAGTATGTAAAAACTAATGGTCGATCTGCTGTGACACAAAAAAGAGCAAATTCAAGAGCATTGGGAGTAAAGCCTTTTAGTAGTGCTACAGAAGAAGCCTTTTTACAGAATCTGAATCATGCATTAGAGAATATTTGGTTATCACAAAGTAGGTTTGTTGTACAAAAGGAAGTTGGTATATCACATGTATTTCAGAATAATGACAGTTATAACGACTTATTCTATAGTGGAAGATTTGACTTTGTAGTGTATGAAAAGATGGGGGGACAGGAGATTCCGGTACTGGCAATCGAGTTAGATGGAAAGGAGCATTTTGAGGACGAGATTGTGCAACAGCGTGACAAAAAGAAAAATGCAATCTGTCAAGAACATAATTTGCAATTAATTCGGGTGGAGAATTCCTATGCAAGGCGGTATAATCACATTAAAGGGATTTTGATCGATTACTTTTCAAGACGACATTAATATATGTACTTTTGGAGGAAATAAATGGACAAGAATACAATGGAAGAATTGAAAAAGGGGATGGAGACAGCATTTATAGATCAAAATGTGTCATCCAATCTTGCATATAAACCAGAATTCATATTTAATAATTATGAAGAAGGAAGAAAGGTGTTATCCTCGTTAGAAGAGGAGTTATTATCGTGTGAAGAATTCTCGATTAGTGTTGCATTTATCACAATGGGTGGTATCCAACCGCTATTACATACCTTAAAGGAATTAGAAAGAAGGGAGATTCCCGGACGCATTTTAACAACGGATTATTTGGTATTTAGTGATCCAAAAGCATTGAAGAGATTGCATGAATTTAAAAATATTAGGCTAAGAATGTATGATACAAGCACTGGTAAAATAGGTTTCCATACAAAGGGATATATTTTCAAACAGAGTGAACTATATCATATTATTGTTGGCAGTTCCAATCTGACACAAAGTGCATTGACGAAGAACAGGGAATGGAATTCGAAAATTGTTTCATTTGAGCAGGGGGAATATACCAATCAGATTTTAGAAGAGTTTAATCAACTTTGGAATATGATGATTTTATTGAGGAGATATGCAGAACAGTTTTCTCCCTTATTTAAGTTTTTTTAGATGTTCTGCCATATATGGCTGCATATCTACAGAAAGTTCCAAGTCTGGAATTTCATTTGTTTTCAAAGCAACTTGTTCTTCGGGCGATAAGGTTGAGGAAATGACAGGTTTTCCGTTGCTATCAAATGAAATTAAATGCTTATCAAAAAGTGCATCGTGGTGAGCACAGAGGAGGAGCCCATTATTTTCGTCAAGTTTTTCTGCAGAAGAAGAACAATCAGCCCATGCCTTAATGTGACTTGCATATAGCAATACTCTGGTTGATATCTTACAAAGCGCACATTTACAAGAATATTTCTCAATGAGTAAATCACGGAAATAGCCTTGACCTATACGAACCTTTTGAATAGCCTCCTGTTCGGTTGCAGACAGATTGCTGATTTTTTCATGCAATTCATCAATAGAACGTATAACTCTCTTTTTCTTGCTTGGTTTGCATTTATCACGTAATTGCTTCTTGAGTGTTTCTGTTTTCTTGATGCTACCGATGCTGTTATGTTCTTTTAATTGACTTACATAATCACCAAGGTATTCAGGTGACATGGTGTATATTGGAGCATTGTTTTTATCTTTTGTGGTATATATGCCATCGGTTAAGGCTTTGGCTACATCTTCGATTTGAACATAGCAAGATTTCTGACCGTGATTTCTATTTACAGAGGTATCCCAGGCTGCAAAAAGCGGGGAACCTGTAGGGGAGTTATAGAGACCCAGAATGACGGTTTTTTCATCGGCTGTGATAATGCGATCGATTCCGATATTGTTTACAGCTGCTTGAATCTGAATACGTTTTTCAGAAGGATTGGTTCGATACGCGGGTGTCATGTTCCATGCATAGATATATAAATCGATTGCCTTATCTCCATCATCAAGAATACCTTGATATGGTTGAGATTTTTTTTGCTTCCATGAGAATACATGACCGTTAGAATTTAAGGCGTTGAATATGTGGTCTCTGATTTCTTTCGCAGAAAAATTAGTTGGATTATCTGCTGAAATTATGGAACCAGTAGCGGATATTTGGTTATATGACATAGATAATCACTCCTTTAACAATAATATATTAGTATAACATAATAATGCTAAATTGTACATATTTACAAAATAATACGCCTTTACACTATAATACATACTTATTCATAGTTATTCATATAACTATCTATTAGATTATAAATACTCTTGATTATTCATAAGAAAATCTGTATAATATATCAAGACCCAAAAGGAGGAAAACGGAATGGATCAGAATATGAATGAAGCATGGTCAAGTTTGGAAGAAGTTGCATCTTATTTAGGAGTAAATAAGGATACAATACGTAACTGGATTAAAAAGACTGACATTCCGGCTCATAAGATTGGACGACAATGGAAATTTAAGTTGTCAGAAGTTGATGCTTGGGTAAAAAGTGGTAAAAGCGCCATGTAAAGAAAAGGAGATTTGTAATGAGCAATAATATTGTTGCCGTGAGCCTGTTTTCAGGAGCGGGTGGTTTAGATATTGCAAGTTGCATGGCTGGAGTGCCGGTTATTTCAAGCACTGACTTTGATGCAGATTGTATAAAAACTTTGAAAGCAAATAAGGATTATTTTGGTGAAACAGAGATTTTTGAAGGAGATCTTCATCAAATTGAAAGTAGTGTTTTTAAGAAAGTTGTGGATAATAAGAAGCCAGATAAGTTCATAGTAATCGGTGGTGCGCCTTGTCAGCCTTTTTCTAAAGCAGGATACTGGGTCACTAATGAAGTGAGAAAAGGAATTAATGACCCAAGAGCAACACTGGTTAATGAATATTTAAGAGTTGTGACAGATTTGCAACCAGACGGATTTCTGTTTGAGAATGTAGAGAGTCTGATGCATCCAACAAACAAAGTCCTTATTGATAGATTTATAGAAATCATTGAGGAAAACGGTTACTCATATAAAATTGTTAAGGCTAATGCATTAGATTACGGTGTCCCGCAGAAAAGGAAGAGATTGTTTATTCTTGGAACAAAAGGTGAATTCAAAGGTGATGCTCCTAGAAAAACTCATGGTGATCCAAAAACATGTGAGAAGGAAGGGCTTCTTCCGTATGTCACTGCTGGTGAAGCAATAGCAGGATTTGATGGGCCAGAGTTTTTTGAAGAATGTGAAGTGACACAGGGCGGAACTTATCATGATGATTTGTGTGAAGTTCCTCCTGGAATGAATTATAAAGCATTAACAGCATGGGCAGGATATCCAAATCCAAAATTTGTAGCAGATAAACGTTTTTGGAATTTCTTGCTAAAACTGTCCCCTAATAAACCTTCATGGACAGTATGTGCACAACCGGGACCTTGGGTAGGACCATTTCATTGGGATAATAGACGTTTAAGAGCACCTGAAGTGGCCGCAATACAAACGTTTCCAAGAGAATATATATTCTGCGGAAACAGAAAATCTATTCAAAAGCAGATTGGAAATGCTGTTCCATGTCTTATGGGAAAAGCAATGATAGAATTTGTAAAGGAGAGTCTAGAAGATGCCTAATGTACTTAGCGTATTTTCCGGTGGTGGCGGAATAGATTGCGGATTTAAAAAAGCTGGATTTGACATTTGTTTTTCAACAGATTTTTGGCAACCGGCATGTGATACTTTGGAGAAAAACAAGGTTGGAAAATTAGTCGTTTGTGATGATATTAGAAATATTGACTATGATGCATCGTTAGCAAGTATTGGAATGAAGAAATCCGATATTGATGTACTTGTAGGTGGACCTCCTTGCCCTGCATATTCAAAATCGAGGTTTTATAGAACTGAAAAGAAGCGTGCATTGGAGGATGAGAATTCATTTACTCTATATGAGTATTTTCGAGCATTAGATGAAATTAGACCAAAGGTGTTTTTCTTTGAGAATGTTTTTGGGTTTGTTTATAAGCCGCATAAAGCTGCTTTTGATTTGCTTCAGAGTAAGGCTGAAGAATTTGGTTATGAGTTAATCTATAAGGTAGTAAATACAGCTGACTATGGTGTGCCTCAGACACGAGAGAGGTTCATATGTGTTGGGGTCAGAAGAGATTTCGCTGATAAATTTGTCTTCCCTGAAGAAACCCATTACAACCCAGAGAAAGCTGATGAAGAAAGTAGTATAGGAAAAAAGCCTTGGGTTACTTGCGGTGACGCAATAGGTGATTTGGATTATGATCTTCCAGAAGACAAGGATATGCAAGCGGGATCAAAACATAAGGATTTGTTGAAACAGGTTCCGCCAGGAGATAACTATCTTTACTTTACCGCTGAACGTGGCTACCCTGAACCGATTTTTAAATGGAGATCAAGATATTGGTCTTTTTTGTTAAAACTATCACCAGACAGACCTTCATGGACTATTCAGGCCAGTTTTTCTAATAACATGGGGCCATTTCATTGGAAGAATAGATTTTTAAGAATCAACGAGATTAAAAGAATTCAAACTTTTGATGATGATTATGTGTTATGTGGAGATTTCAGAGATCAATGGAGACAGGTGGGAAATGCTGTTCCAGTTAAGATGGCTCAAATAGTTGCTGAGGAAATAATGAATCAATATTTTAGTTAAATATGTTGGGAGGAATGAAAATGCCAGATTATGAATGGGCAGTAGGAAAAGGGAAAATTATAACCGCAGATTATGATCGCTCAATGGCATTAAGCGCAGAACAAGTAGAAAATGAAATATTAAAAGCATTTTCAAATCTTTTTGACAATGTAACAGTAGAACCAGTGAGCGCAGATTATAAAGAGGTATATAAGGTTACGATTCTTAGAGGAGAGGAGATTCAAGTTGTTTTCGTTTGTGCAAAGGGAACAACTCCTGGTGGACGAAGTAACCTTCAAAATGAGCAGAGAATTCAGCAGAAAGCTAAATATTTGAATTATGCATATGATCGCAAGAATGAGGGAAATAAGGCTATTTGCTTGGGTGTGTATAAACATGATTCGGAAGTTGTCTTTTGTGCATGGAATATTAACCAATCTACTGCTTCTCCAGAAACACCTATCTCAAAACAGATTAAGATTACAACTATTGCCCGAGCATTGTCTGAGGGATTTGTGCAACAGATGACTGGATCTGGAGAGTATGTTTGTGCCTTTAAGAGTGCTTTTATTTTCTTTTATTTAGCAAATTCTGGATGGATCCATAATAATCCAGCATCGCAGTTAAATAATTATAATGATGATGTGGTTGAACAAGAAGATGATTCTTTTGCAAATGAAGACGAAGTTACATTTGATGGAGTGGGTGCAAATATACTATTTTATGGAGTCCCGGGAGCAGGTAAGAGCCATGAAATAGATAAGATGATAGTAAAAGAACGATCTGAACGTGTTGTATTTCATCCGGATTACACATATTCCGATTTTGTTGGACAGATATTACCAAGAGTGGTTGATGAAAAATTGAAATATGTGTTCGAACCAGGTCCTTTTACTAAGATGCTGAAAAAAGCATATGATGATCCTGGAAATATGTATTTTCTTGTTATTGAAGAAATTAACAGAGGTAACGCTCCAGCTATTTTTGGTGATATATTCCAGTTGTTGGATAGAAATGATGATGGTTCAGGCAAGTATCATATTTCAAATTATGATATTGCAACTATTGTTTACGGTGATGAAAATCACATTATTAAGATTCCAGCAAATCTTACACTATTAGCAACTATGAATACTTCTGATCAGAATGTATTTACTTTGGATACAGCATTTCAGAGACGTTGGGAAATGCATCTTATTAAGAATGATGTTACTAAAGCAAGTCATGCAAATACCGCTATTGAGGGGAGTATTGTATCTTGGGGTAAGTTTGCGGATGTAACAAATGCAGAAATAATCCGCTTTAGTGAAGAAACAGGATCATCGGAAGATAAGAGACTGGGTGCATATTTTGCGCGAATAAATGAGTTGACAAAAGATAAATTCCCAGAGAAGGTTCTTAAGTATCTTTGGGATGATGCTTTTAAAATGGATAGATATTCTTACTTTAATGAAGGGATGTCTTCTCTTGATACTGTAATTGAGGTATTCAGAGAAGAATCTGCTTCTAAGACCGATTTGTTAAAACGTGTATTGAAGTACACAGTTTATGCAAAGATGATCAGTCAAGCAACTTTGGATGTACAAACAGGTGGGGAGGAACAGACTGATGGAGAGTAATACTCTTTTTGACAGATGCCGTGTTAACACAAATATTGAAAATGATGTATTTGTTGGCATCCAGAAAAAAGATGATTACTATGAAGTGGATTTTCCATTGGGTTATCACCTTAGTTCGGATGAAAAAGGACTTAGAAAAGATATCTTGTCTTTAATGAATGTGCTTGCACGGTATACTGATAAAAGGGAATCCGAATTATATAATGGAATTAAGAAAGATGATTCATCAAGGATTCCGATTCAAGCGTATTTATTCCTTATCAAGGATTACTTTGAAAGGGGATTTTACAAGGAACGAGAAACCTTATATAAGGTGGCGAAGAAGGGGAAAATCAATTGGAGTAGGACTATCAAAACACAAAAACCTGTGATGCAGGATAACGAAGTATTTTATTTAGGTTTTGTTGTAAAGAGGAACACAATAAATGAGGATGAACTTGTCACGCTTGTTCATAAATATTGTGTTTATGAGAGTTTTGATAAATTCGGTTGGTTATTTACTTCTTTTGTTCCTGCGAGACCTAAAACGGGACTCACAGTTAAAATGATGATATCTGTGGTAAATAATAAGCTACAGAATACATTTAAGGATCAAAATAAGCAATTGTTTAAAAACATGCTGGCTGTTCTGAAGCAGTTGGATGATGATTCCCAAACAGATTTCAAATATGGTACATATCGTTTCGAATATGTGTGGGAAAAGATGATTGATAAAGTATTCGGTATATCAGAAAGGGTGGATTACTTTCCTAAAACGACCTGGAATTTACTTGGAAATCGAAAGCATGATAATGCATTTCTTGAGCCAGATAGTATTATGCTTTATGATGGCAAGGTATATGTTCTGGATGCAAAATACTATAAATATGGATGGTCTGGCGCTGCCGGACATTTACCGGAATCAACGTCAATTAATAAGCAAATAACATACGGTGAATACATTGCAGAAGCGGATAGATTTATTAAGGATGGACAACATCCTACCGTCTATAATGCATTTTTAATGCCTTATGATTCTATGGGAAAAACATTTCCAACAGGAAAACCAATTCATTATATTGGAACTGCTACGAGTGATTGGAAATCTGGAAATCAAAAATACGAAAATGTTGTGGGATTGTTAATGGATGTTAAGTATCTTATGGGCATTGATGTCAGATTAGATGAATCTGAAATAATGAGATTAGCTACATTGATAGAAGAGAAATGCCCAGTATAGATGGAATTTAGTTGATTTTGTAATTATATGATATAAGGGATGACACAAACGGACACAAACTAATGAATATGGTCAGTGGATCATGACAAACTGATAGATATATTGAATTTTCATAGACAATATAAAACAAAAATATATTGGGACTTGACAAAATACATAAATAGCGTAAAATGAATAATAGAAAATCAGATTGGAGGTAAAATCATGTCCGATAACAAATCAGAGTCAATTATTGAAAATCAGATGTTAAGCCGTAAAATCGTATACGCAATTAATAAGGCGATTACAGATGATGTACCTCAGGCAAAGAGGGAAAATCATTTGGAAACTAATAACCGTCACATATTTGCTGCTGGTGACTACATCAACGACAATCTTAGAAAACATGTTGTAAAAGACGAAGTCGAATTAATCGCTTTTAATAGATATGCCTGGGAAGGGCGAATTCTTGTTGATAGAGCGAATAAAGTTACTTATACTATTTCTACACATCAGACATTAAATACAGTCATACGAAAGAATCGTAATAGGCCACACTATTTAATGTCAATATTATATGCTGAAAACGGTGACTGTGAAGGAACTCTTAAGCAGATTACAATAGGTGATTTTATCTCTGAATTCAAATCTTCTTTTGAGGCAGAAGAGTTAGAAGCGGATTATGACAAGATTATGCAGGGAAGCATCAGTAAATCAGATGGATATAGGCATTACATTGTTGTTTATACAGCGGATCATAACGAAATAGTTGAAATCGAAATGCTCCTTTTAGATAAGGATTTTGCAGAAGTAGATAAGATTAGTCTTACGGAGTATGTAAACCTAGATTTTGCAACACTAACAGCTACCCAATACAACGGCGAAGAATTAGAAGCTGCAGAGGAAGAACCAGTTACAAAACCTGTATTGCTTAAACTTAAACCTGGTGTTAAGCCTGCACTTAGAACTATGGAGGAAGAAGTATAAATCCTCCTAATAATTCTAACTAACAGGGGAGATCAAAATGGAACAGAAAAGATTTAATGGAGGCAGACTCAGAAATGCCAGAATATATAATGGCATTTCTTTGACTGATCTTGCAGAAAAGACTGATATAAAGAAACAGTCAATATCATTATATGAAAATGGGAAAAATGTACCTGACTACGAAAAGGTGAGAGCAATGGCCAGAGTTCTTGGGTTCCCTTTTGATTATTTTTTCCAGGAAGATAAGATGAAGACCTATACTGAGACAACATATTTTAGGTCTCAGGCAACTGCTACAAAGAAAGATAGAGCAGCACAAAGTGTTAAGCTTGAATTTGTGGCTCAGATGTATGAAGTGCTGTGGAATTACATCGAATTCCCTCAATTCAAAGATCCCAAAATTGAATTCAGTGGGTATGACGATCCACTTGACTGTGAAACGCAAGAAGCTATTGATGAAATGGAAGAATCTGCTCAGAAAGTTCGTAAATGCTGGAACATACCTGATGGTCCAATAAAGGATTTTCAATATTGTTTGGAACAACATGGTATCCTTGTTACCGGATTTTCCTCTGATTCAGACAAAATTGATGCATTTAGTCAGAGAACTGTAGTTGATAAAGCGGATGTATTTTTAATTGCAGTAGCGTTAGGTGACAAGTTATCGGAATGCCGTATGAGATTCGATATGGCTCACGAACTGGGACATATTATTCTTCATCCATGGAGCGAGGATATCGAATCATTATCAAAAGACGAATTCAAAGCTAGGGAGCGTCAGGCAAATATGTTTGCGAGTGCATTTTTATTGCCAAGAGATAGCTTTACTAGGGATGTTTTTCAGTATCCTACAGACTTGAAGTATTATCTTTATTTGAAGAAAAAGTGGAAGGTTTCGCTCCAAGCCATGATGTATAGAACAAGACAGTTAGATATTATTACTGCGAATCAGTATCAGTATATGATGCGTCAGGTTTCCAAAAATGGATGGAGAACAGATGAACCAAGTGATGAGCCAGGTGAACTTAATGAAAGTATTTTCCAAGGTGCCATTGACTTATTATTCGATAACAATATACTTACTCCTAAGACATTGCTTGCAAGTTTTAGGAGAGGTGGAATTTCATTGTATCCCAATATGATTGAAGATTTACTTCATCTGAGGAAAGGGACACTAGATATAGAAGATAAGGTTATTCCCTTATTTAGGATAAAGGGGACTGAAGATAACGAATAAGATCTATTAGCCTGCAAATAAAAAGTCAAGCAGAAATTAGTGGATTTTGAAAATTTTATACAGGTTGAAAAACAAACACTACAAAAAGGCCACCGAAAACGCCGGTCGAATAAAAAGATGACAGAAATTTTTAGGCTTCTGCAAGTGCGGAAAGATATTCCTTTTTCCGCCCATAATAAATGTGGAGAAACTTGTTTGCACCGGCAGTCATGTAGACATAATAAGGCTTGCCCTGGGCGCGTTTCTTATCCATAAACAGATATACAGGATCATCCTGCGGCTTAGTTTTGATCAGAATGTCCATGACCTGAAATAAAGTCTTACGACTTTTAGAAGCAGGAACACTTTTCTGTTCATAAGAGCCGGATTCATTTACACTAGGATCAACACCAGCAAAGATTGTGATGGCTCCCTTATGGGTAAAGCGGGAAGCATCCCTGATTTCAGCCATGAACTATGGACCGAGGGATTCACCACCCCTTTCATAGCCATTACTACCGGATATTCTGGTAGCTTAGAAGCAGCGTCATTCATCAATGTGCGAAGTTGTTCTACAGTCTGAGAAGCAGTATTTAATTGTTCTATAGCCTGTTTGATAATCATTTTGGTTAAATCCTCTTTGGGAAGTACGGAAACAAGTTCCTAAGATTATTGTAATGGGTCAGAACCAGTTTTACTCATTGCTTATTCCATCTACTGTGGTGTGACACGAACGTACTGGGTGACAGTTCAGCCTGCATAAAACGAACGCTGCGAATGAGGAATTGGTTATCAGTCTAATTTACGGATGTGAAATCCAAGAAAGGAAGTTGATATACCGATTGTTCCATCATTATAACAGCTTAAGCAACAAGATGGATAATTCCTTACTGGCTGTAAGGGGTATTAAGCATAAATATATTGTAGTAGTAAAGAGAAAAAAGGAGGTCCCCATGTTATTCTTATGTTACCCGAAATGCACCACCTGCCAAAAGGCAAAGAACTATTTAGACAACCACCACATCCCCTATGAATTCCGCAACATCAAGGAAGACAACCCCACTTATGATGAACTCAAGAAATGGCACAGTCAGAGCGGTCTTGACATCAAGAAATTCTTCAATACCAGTGGCTTATTATATAAATCCATGGAATTAAAGGACAAGCTTCCGAATATGACAGAAGATGAGAAATTGAAGCTGCTTGCTACGGATGGAATGCTGGTCAAACGTCCACTGCTGATTACGGATGATAAAGTATTGATAGGCTTTAAGGAATCGGTATATGAGGAGGAATTATAGATCGACCGGGAAATGACAATAAAGTAATAAAGGTTAAGATAATTTGCGAAAAATTATACATCTGATGTTGTAAAATACAGAAGAAACGAGTGAACTAATTATTACATAGGAGGTTGCAATGGAATACAAATATACTGTTGTGATTGCGATTGTCATAATCGGAGTATTTCTTCTTACCAAGCTTTTAAAATACAAAAAGCCCAGACAAAACTGGGTAGATAAGGCTGACTTTCAACGTTGGAAGGAAAAGATTCATAATAATTGTGATGAAAAAACCCTGTCTGATTTTATGAGTTTTTTGAAACAGTATAAAGGCGGTTATATTAAGCGCAGAAATGGTGCGATTGTTTATCAGGATTTTCTTGACAATGAAAAGGGAGATCTAAAGGGAATTTTTTTTAATGTAGTGGTACCTGCCAAAAAGATACCGATCAAACAGAAGGAATTGTTTCGGACTTATTTACGGGGAATCGGTGTAAGTGGTTTGGAGCAGCGCCCATCCTATGAACTGAGAAGCGGGAAATTAAAGGCGGATGGCAGAAGTGAAGATGAGTATCATAGAAAACTGGCTGGAAATCGTGGCGAGCAGTCCGTTCGTAATTGTTTGAAAATATTGGATGCTTCCGGCTTTTCAATCATGCATGGAGTTGTGTTAAAATTAGGTACTCGAGTAAAAGAGTTTGACCATATTGTAATTGGCGATACAGGTGTATTTGTTTTGGAAACAAAGGCTTTTGGTATGTCAGAGAAAGCAGATGGTTTTGATGAGGCCCGCCTGGTTATAGATACAGATGGACAATGGAAACTATATAAGCATCATAACATGAAGATAGTAAAGAATCCGACGGAACAGATTCTGGAACAGAAACACTTTATGGAAGAATTATTAGCGGATACCTTTGTTGAGGTGAAAACACTATTGGTATTGGCAAATAAGGATTTAGTAATAGAGAAAAAGACGCTCCTGCTGTATAAGATTGTAATGCTTAAGGATTTGATTCGCTATATTACACAGCAGGAAGGCAAAATAAGTGACAGTGATAAATACCAGATTATTTCAAAGATACAGGAACACAGAGTAAATTAAGAAAGAATTTCATCAATAATATCATAATGTCTGTCTACTGCATCCAGACAAAGGGAGAGATCCCCCCCTGCAATTCCTTGTGCAATTTCTCTGTGTGCCTTTTGTAAGCATTGGATAGTATCCTGGGAAGCTGCCGAAAGTGCGTTGTCAATCCATGTCCGGTATACTTCGGACACAGCTTCGGTCATTAATATCCAGAAGCGGTTTTCTGTAGCGTGAATCAGTGTGTAGTGGAACTGCTTGTCAGCCTTCGCCAGAAGGTTTTTATCTGAAATGTCTTCCAGTTGCTCTACAGCATTTTGAATACATGTTTTCCATTCCTGTGTACAGTTCTTTTCAATCAGATAGCTGCATACAGCCTTCTCTGTATAACGTCGAAAAGTGCATATTTCTTCGCGGCTTGCATTGTCCATAAGAAGCATAATATTTACGACATGGGATATGGTTGCTGATGCATTATCAGTCAGATAATTTCCGGAACCATGTCTGCTTTCTACAATACCAAGGTTTTCAAGTGTCCGCAGAGATTCCCGTATGGAGTTGCGGCTTGTGCCAAGCTCTTCGGAAATTTTTCGCTCCGTAGGCAGGCGGTCTCCCTTTTTGAGTTTTCCACTTTCAATCAGACCAAGAATGTATTCAGTTGTTTTCATATATTCACGATGTTCCATGCGATTCTCCGTTATATAATATTTGCAAAAATCATGACGCCCAGCACCGTAAGAATACCCGATAGGATAATTGCCAGACTGCTTATTGCACCTTCCGTTTCACCAAGCTCCATAGCTTTTGCTGTGCCGATGGCATGAGAGGAAGAACCTAAAGCAATCCCCTTTGCAATTGGTTCATGAATTTTGAAAAGCCGGAAGACAAATTCTGCGATAATATTTCCCAAGATTCCGGTTACAATAATGGAAGTAGCTGTTATGGAAACATATCCGCCTAATTCCTCGGAAATTCCCATACCGATTGCAGTGGTAATTGACTTCGGTAGAAATGTGACATATTCCTCATGAGAAAAATGAAACAATATGGCTATAGCCATAATGGAAAGAAAACTGGACAGCACTCCGCTTGCAATGCCAATCATCAGGGCCGCCGCGTTCTTTTTCAGCAGATGGAACTGCCGGTAAAGAGGAATTGCCAGTGCAACTGTTGCAGGGGTGAGCAGATAGCTGATATATTTTGCCCCATTGTTGAATGTTTCGTAATCTATTTTTGCAACAGACAAAAAAGCAACAATCAGAACTGCAGCCACTAGAAGAGGATTGAAGATAGCAAGCTTTAACTTCTTTTTCAGCAATATTCCGATACCATATGCACCAAGACTTAACATTAATCCGAAAAATACAGAATCTTTTGTGAAATCAATCATTTTTCTTTTTTTCCCTCCGATACTTTATAACAAGCTGTGTAATGAATCCCGAAACTGCCATAACAATAATAGTTGAAACTGCTGTTATTGCTATGTATTCCCAAAGCGAAGCCTTGACAAGAGATAAGGATTCCATAATTCCTACTGCTGCAGGAATGAACATGAGTGGCATGATTTCGATCAGGAATGAGCCTGTTTGTTCTACATGATCGAGCTTGATGATTCCAAGCATAAGAGCAGAGAAAAGCAGTATAATTCCATAGATACTTGCTGGAATTGGCAGTGAGATAATAAAGTGCAGAAGTTCACCTATGAGAGAGAAGAGAAGGATAATTCCAAATTGTTTAATATATAACATAAATGCGCCTCCAAATTGGTAGTACCAATACTATAATTCGTGTACTTACATATGTCAAGAAAATAGTTTGCGCAGTGAGGAAATATTTTATAGAGAAACGTTCAGGGATGGGTGCGGAATAAAGTATGAAAGAATAAAAACAAAAAATATACCCCAAAGATACCACAAGGATATATAATGGATACATTCCTTCGATATAGTAACACTATACCGCAGGGTATAGTGTACGAGGAGGTGACATGATGAACGATACCGTTCGGATTCTGTTTGTGGAAGATGATGCACAGATTCAGGAGGTAGTCAACGACTATTTTCTGGCAAGGGGAGCCGGAAGGATTCAGATGGATTGCGCTACCGACGGCATAGAGGGAGAGCTTCTGGCAAAGCAGCGGGACTACGATCTGGTTCTCCTGGATATCATGCTTCCCGGCATGGATGGATTTTCCCTTTGCAGAAGCATCCGCAGACACAGCATCGTACCGATCATCTTTCTGACTGCCCGCGGGCAGGAGGAGGATAAGCTGTATGGCTATCGTCTGGGCTGTGATGATTACATGGTAAAACCCTTTTCCATTGCGGAGCTGTTTGCCAAGACACAGGCATTGCTGAAGCGTGCAAAGGGGATGCAGACAACCGTTGTATTACAGTCCGGGGCCATCATCCTGGATCCAGCAGCCTTCCGGGTTACGGTAAATGCGGAAGGCGTCAGCAGGCAGATACCGCTTCCACCCAAGGAATATGCGATGCTGAAATATTTCCTGGAGAACAAGGGACTGGTATTGTCCAGAGATATGCTGCTGAACCGGATCTGGGGTTATGAGTATATGGGAAACGACCGGATCGTGGATAATCATGTCAAGAAACTCCGAAAGGCACTGGGAACTGCCGGTAATCAGATTAAGACGGTGGTAACACAGGGGTATCGATTGGAGGAATGAACATGGAAAGACGGGAAGAAGGAAAGGAATGTAAAAGAAGAAAAAGCGGGGGAAGCAACAGAATCAACAGGAAAGCTGCAGTACGTCAGAACGGAAGCTTCCTGCGGATCTGGTTTTCCTCCTGGTGGCCGGTATTGCTGGTCATAGTCCTGTTTTTGGCAGCAGGCACCTGGTTTGTATACCAGGTAAAGGAGGTTATGGATCAGGAGCTTCTATCTGCTTTTGCAGATACTTATATCGAAACAGCAAGACAGATCTCCGAAGGCTATGAACGGGAAGCACAGGTAGATTCAGAAGAGGCTTATGAATATGCAATGGCAGCTATGGAGTGGGGTGTGAACCAGGGCAACTATTCAGAGGAGATAGGAGTATCTCTGTGTAATGCGCAGGGCGAACTTCTGGCAGAGCGGGGAGAACCGACCCTGTATCTCGAGCATACAGATAATACAGAAACGGAAGACACGCTCACCCGGCATTACCGCTGTGCAGACCCCAGAATGGAGCAGCAGGTTATGGAGGCTTATGCCGGATGGCTGGAGCAGACAGAACCCAAAGCAATGAATCCGGTGGTTCGGATTGATGAAGCCTGGATAAGCGGTAATGTATGTTATCCGGTTCGGGTAAATATTTATTCTGCGAGTCGAGAGGCGGAAGAGTATAGCACGATTACCTTTCATTTACTGGAGACAGTAATAGCAGAGGACGATCTGGCGCCGGAGGATGCCCTGCATCTCACAAACCTGGATCTTAACCGGGACGGGAGCAGCATGGATGAGGTACGAGCCAGAGTTGTCGATGCAAGAGAAGCCGGCACCTATTATCCCACTGGAATATGCCGGTGGGATGATGATATTCCAAAGATGTCAGAGACCATACGGAAAAATGTGTTTCCAAATATGTCGAATAGTGAAGACAGCTATGCGAAAGCTCTCAGCAGGCAGAGCGTTGTGTGGGACGAATCCGGTCAGTCCTATGCTGCAGTGGTGATTCCAATACACCTTGGCAGGGAGCCATACTATTTTGTATTAGTGAGGAAGGAGCAGCGAAATGCAGTCCTGGATTCCTATGTAGTCCTGGGCTGGATGACCGGAATTCTCCTTTCTGCCCTGATCGCACTGGTCATTGCCAGGGGCTTTGCCAGTACCATGCGAAAGGAACAGGAGCTGGTCAGCCGGCAGAGGGAATATACCAATGCGCTTGCGCATGATCTGAAGACTCCGTTAATGGCAATCTCCGGCTATGCGGAGAATCTTCAGGCAAATGGCAATCCGGAAAAAAGTGAGCATTATTACGAAGCGATTTTTTCAAACATTCAGTATATGCAGCAACTGATCACGGATATGCTGAGTCTGGCCCGGCTGCAGCAGTCGGGAGAGAGCCTGAGCAGGCAGGAGATTGATCTGCGGAGGCTGGCGGAAACCATAACCGCTGACTTTGACGGGAAGCTGTCTGAGAAGAATCTGCATCTGACCATAGAAGGAAATGGACAGATGGAAGCAGATCCGAAGCTTCTGGAACGTGCGGTTCGGAATCTGGTGGAGAATGCAGTGAAATTCTCACCGGCAGGAGAAGACCTGCATATCCGGCTTGCGGATCGTTTCATTCAGATTACCAATACCGGAGTCACACTGCCAAAGGAACTGTGGGATACGGTATTTCAGCCCTTTGTAAAGGGGGATGACGTGAGAGGGCGGGAATCCGGAACCGGACTGGGGCTGGCGATCGTCAGGGATATAGCAGAGCTTCATGGCTTCCGGTGTCGACTGGAATGCGGAGAGCAGGAGACAACCGTCATATTAGAAGGATAAGAGTCATCGGCTGGCAGGCTGCGTGCTTTACACATTAGAGTAGAGCATAGGGCTTGCCAGCCGGTTGTTCTTCTATTATAATAAATCCATGAAATACAGGCAGGAACTGTCGAATGGGGTGGATATATGCTAAGATATCATAATTTATCAGAGGAGTTGCAGGCACAGATTCTGGAAGACCGGAAGAACCATGTTGTTAATCCCTATGCCTTTCGGGACGAGGACATTCTGCGCCGGAATATGGAGCATGACCGACCGAAGCTGTGGCGTCCGGCCTTTGTCCGTGACGTGGAGAAGATCATGCATATCCCGTTCTACAACCGGTATGCAGATAAGACCCAGGTATTCTCCCTGTACAAGAATGATGACATTTCCAGACGATCCCTGCATGTGCAGTTTGTTTCCCGGATCGCCAGGAATATCGGCAGCATGCTGGGGCTGAACCAGGATCTGATCGAAGCCATATCCTTAGGGCATGATATCGGGCATACCCCGTTTGGACATGCAGGCGAACGGAAGTTGGATGAACTGTACTTTGGAGAAACCGGAAGGCATTTTAATCACAACATACAGAGTGCCAGAGTCTTAGATCAGATTGTTCCACAGAATATCAGTCTACAGACCTTAGATGGCATCATCTGTCATAATGGCGAGATGGAATTACAGGAATACAGACCGAAGCCTTATGCGGATTTTCAGGAATTTGACCGGAGAGTAGAAGACTGTTATCTGGATCGGGCAGCGAATAAAGCATTAATCCCTGCTACCTTAGAAGCCTGTGTTATGCGGATTTCGGATATTATTGCTTATCTGGGAAAGGATCGGCAGGACGCTGTGCGGTTAAACCTGTTTGAAGAGGAGCCAAGCTATACTGGCGGGAAAATCGGTACCACGAATGCAGAGATCATCAACAATATGATCGTCAATCTGGTAGAGAACAGCTACGGAAAGCCATACCTGAAGATGGATCCGGATTACTTTGAAGCCTTCTCCAATGGAAAAGAGGAGAATTATAAGATGATCTACGGAAACGGAGCGGTGGATCAGGTCTACCGGGAGCAGATCGATCCGATGCTGGAGGAGGTCTACCAGAGACTTCTGACCGATGCAAAGGCGCATGACCGGAACTCCGTATTATACAAGCATCATATTGATTACATACGGAAGCTGACGCAATACAATCAGAGCATTACCGTCAACTATGAAGAGACGGAACCGAATATGATCGTGGTAGACTATATCGCCAGCATGACCGACGATTACTTTATTGACCTGTATAATTATCTGTTTCCAAAGGGAAGGCATCAAGTAAATTATATCGGATATTTTGATGACTTATAGATTCCGGATCAGCCGTGCAAACGCCTCCTGTCCCTCCGGTGTCCGCTTAAATACACCGGAGCATTCCAGTACCTTGATAAACACTTCGCTGATCTCCTTCTGGATGATCCCGTGAATGTTCTCCGGTGTGATCGAATAATGCGGGATCCAGGCCTCGGCCCAGTCCGCGTGCTTTTCAATATCCGGATTCTCCCGGATGCTACCATGCTTCAGAATGGTCTCCTCCAATACCGCCATCTCATGCTTCAGACGAGCCGGCAGTACCGCCAGTCCCATAACCTCGATCAATCCGATATTTTCCTTTTTAATGTGATGATATCGGGCAGCCGGATGATATACACCCCATGGACATTCCTCTGTCGTAATATTATTCCGCAATACCAGATCCAGCTCATACAGTTCTCCCCGCATACGGGCGATCGGTGTAATGGTGTTATGCGGAACTCCGTCTGTCTCATGGAAGATAAACGCATCTGCATCGGTATAGCCTCTCCAGACCGTCAGGATATGCTCCGCAGCATCTGCGATCCGCTCCGGTTCGCTTCCCTGCAGACGAATGACAGACATTGGCCACTTAATGATACCGGCATGGATATCCGGAAAGTCCTTCAATACAAATTCCTTCTCATAAGGCGCTTTCGCCATGGCAAACACATATCCGCCCCCCTGAAAATGATCATGGCTCAGGATAGAACCGCCTACGATCGGCAGATCAGCATTCGAGCCTGCCGTGTAGTGCGGAAATTGCCGGATAAAGTCCAGCAGCTTTGCAAACGTATCCCGGTCGATCTTCATTGGAATATGCTTCTCATTAAAAATAATACAATGCTCATTGTAATACACATATGGAGAGTATTGAAGGTAATATGCCTCTCCGCCTAACGTGATCGGTATAACTCTGTGATTCTGTCTGGCAGGATGGTTCATATGTCCGGAATATCCCTCGTTTTCCAGACACAGCAGACAACTCGGGTAACCGGATTTCTTTGCTGCCCCTGCTTTGGCAATATCCCGCGGATCCTTCTCCGGCTTGGAAAGATTAATGGTAATGTCAATCGGTCCGAATTCCGTATCCGTCACCCATTTTTCATCCCGGGCGATCCGGTCCCTCCGGATATAGTTGGTCGCCTGGCTGAATTCATAATAATAATCGGTTGCCTCCTTCGGAGAAACAGAGTATTTCTCCTGAAAGGTCTTACGCACCATAGAAGGCAGAGGTGTGAGTAATCCCATGATCTTCGTATCCAGTAAGTCCTTCTGTGTAACGGTATCCTCTTCCAGGAGTCCGGTCTGATGGGCATAGGCGAGCATATCCTCCAGGATCTGATGCAGCGGACGCTCCTTCCGGACAGGTTCCGGTTCTGTGGAGGCTTCCGTAAGTCCGAAGAATTCCAGTAACCGGTTGGTAACGTAGATCCGGTCAGCTTCCGCTACCAGACCATGTGTACAGCCATAATGAACTAATTCATGAATATAGGTTTCTATCATTGTTATCCTCCTTTTCCCGGTGTTGTTATATCACTTTTCGTCCGCCATATTTCCGGATCTTCAGTACATTGCAGCTTCCCGCACCAAAGATTTGATCCATGTTCGTTCTGTAATCAGCAACCGCCTCATTTTTAACAAAGGCCTGAATGGTTCCGGCAAAACCGCCTCCATGAACCCGACTGACGCCCTGTTCCCCCAGCAGGCTGCTGCTGACTGCAAGGGCAATGGAGACATTCTGATGCGCAACATCATGATTCGTATATACATTTTGCAGAAATTGAAAAGAGGAAGCACCGGAGGCCTTTACAATCCGTAAGAAGCCGGAGAAATCTCCGCGCTTAAGTGCAGCCACCTCCTGGCCGACCCGTGTATTCTCCTCTACGAAGTGAATGGCGCGAAGTGCCGCCCGGTCTCCGGCAGCTTCCCGAACCCGGTTCAGCCCGGCAAATAGCTCCTCCCGGGAAACCTGACGGAGATATTCTTTTCCGAAGCACTCTGCCGCCTGCTTCATCTCGTAAGGGATCGCAGCATAATCTGCAGTCAGATCTGCATGAGAGCCCTTGGTGTCTACAATGCAAAGACTGTACCCCTGAGCTGCCAGATCGAATTCCACCCGTTCCACGATCGGAGCATCCGGCTCCAGGAAATCAATGTGTACCAGACTTCCCACAGAACAGGCCATCTGATCCATAAGTCCGCATGGCTTGCCAAAATAGACATTTTCCGCAAACTGCCCGATGATGGCGATTTCAATCGGAGAAACGGACATATCATTATACAGGCCGGAAAGGATCGTTCCGATCAGGGTTTCGAAGGCGGCAGAGGAAGAGAGACCGGCGCCGATCAGCACATCACTGGTCACATACGCCTGAAAGCCTCCAATGCGATAGCCGTGCTGTTTCATTCCGGCAAGAACGCCCCGGATCAGAGCAGAAGTGGTTCCTTCCTCCTCCTTTCGCTGTTCTAGATCGTCCAGGTCGATCGTAATAGGCGAATATCCATCGGAAGCGATCTGAACCCTGGCCTCCTGGCTCTCGTTTACCACAGCGATGGCATCCAGGTTAATGGATGCGGCTAATACTTCTCCATGCTGATGATCCGTATGGTTTCCGCCGATTTCACTTCGCCCCGGAGCGCTGTAGATTTCTACTGCATGACTGCCATAGATCCGTTCAAACTCTTCGATCGCATGGATATAACGATCGGTCTGGGCGTCGATCCTGGATTCGTCCGCATACAGTTCCGTCAACAAAGGCCGATATGTTCCATTCCTGAATTCCTGCTTTAATTCCTTCAAAGCTTTCATTGCTCCTGCCTCCCTTTCTCATGATTCTGATAAGCTGTTATCGTATCCTTCTGTATTCACTATAGTATTGATTTAGTAAAAAGTCAACAGAATTTTAGTAAATATATTTGACAAAAAATATTATAATAATAAAAAGAAATTTGTTACTATTTTTTCCCTTTCATAACAAAAGGGTATCGACAAAAAGATACAAAGGTGTTACTATAAAATAAATTTAGTAAAATTTGTACAGGTGATAGAAATTGCCTGTAACAGCATGTAAGACGGAAGCAGGAGGAGACATGGCTACAATCAAGGATATTGCAGCTGCAGCAGGGGTTTCGCCCGCTGCAGTATCCAGAATACTGAATCATGATGCAACCTTAAATGTTCCATTGGAAACGAAGCAGCGGGTTCAGGAGGCGGCCCGGCGGCTTCATTATCACAAAGCAAAGCATACCAGCAAGGCCGCCTTTCGAATGGGTGTTGTCCAGTGGTTTTCAGCAGAACAGGAGATGCAGGATAGTTATTATCTGTTGATCCGTCAGGGAATCGAGGATTTTTGTTTAAAGAATTCCATTTCCATTGTCCGCACCTTTCGCACCGATTCCGATTACTTAAAGGTGCTGAAGGGAGTAGATGGTCTGATCTGCATTGGAAAGTTCGGAAAAGAGGAGGTCGGTCAGTTTATCCGGATCTGTCCGAATATTGTATTTCTGGATATGACGGTAGATGATTATGAGATTACAACGGTTACCATGGATTTTCGGCAGGCTGTCACCTGTGCCATGGATCATCTGCTGGAACTGGGCCATCGAAGGATTGCATTTCTAGGGGGGGTGGAATATGCGGGAACCGGAGAGCCGGTAATGGATGAGCGGAGAAAGGCATATATCTCTTATATGAAAAAACGGAAACTGGAGTACCGGCAATGGATGAGTCAGGGAAGCTTTTCTACGGTATCCGGTTATGAGATGATGGAACAGTTACTGGAACTGGAGGAAAGGCCTACAGCAGTATTTGCCGCCAGTGATGCATTGGCGTTGGGAGCGATCAAGGCGATTCTGAATCATGGACTGTCGGTTCCGGAAGATATATCAGTGATCGGATTTAATGATACGGAAATCGGGGCTTACACTTCACCGGCACTGACCACGATTCACGCACCGGCCTATGACATGGGTCAGCACGGGGCGAATTTTCTCTATGTATCATCGAATTTAAGTATTTCTACTCCATTAAAAGTAAAGATTCCGTGCTATCTGGTAGAACGGGAGTCTTGCAGTGCAGTACAGTAAAACAAAAGCTTTCATATCAGGGGGAATAAAGCGTATGGTTACGATCAGGGAAATTGCAGAACAGTTAGGAGTAAGTCCTACAACGGTATCCAATGTGCTAAACGGAAAAGTACAGAAGATGTCATTGGAAACCCGCAGAAAGATTGAAGAAGCATTGATGGAACACCGGTATTACCGGACGGAGAAGAAAAAGGAGGGAGCCGTTCCACTGGTGGTCATTGGGTTTGAAACCTGGGGAAAGGAAAATGTTGTGGTCGATCCCTTCGTTGGCGAGGTATTGGGAGCGATAGAACTGGAATTGCGGAAGTATGGCCGGGGTGTTGTTTTCACAGTGGAACGGGATGTGGTAGATTTAAAGCGGCTGTTATCCGGCTACAATGTTGAGGGCGGGATTATGGTAGGATATCGGACTGAATTCTGTGAGGAGTTATCCCATGCCAGCCCATGGCCTTTAGTGTTTATTGATTCCGGTGAGGGAGACTATTGTAATATCGGATTACAGGATGAAGAAGGGATGCGGGAGATTACCTCCTATCTGATCAAGGGAGGTCATAAGAGGATCGCATTCTTTTGTGATCACCCTTATCCTGCAGTTACGAATAATGCAAAACGGCTAAAGGGCTTTCAGAATGCATTGGAACGGGCAGGCCTGGAATTCTCAGAGCAGGATTATCATTATCTGCCGCCGGAACGGTATGTCCGTCATGAACTGTTGCGGCAGTTTGCCAGGAAAAAAGCCGGGAAGGAATATACGGCAGCCGCCTTTGTATCAGATCTGCTGGCCAGCGATGCCATGAATATATTTAAAAGTGCAGGCGTTTCTGTCCCGGACGATATATCCGTGACCGGCTTCGATGATAATATTTATGCCAGACTGTCAAGCCCTACCCTGACGACTGTCCGGCAGAGTCCCGGAGTAAAAGGAACGGAAGCAGTTCGTTTGTTAATGCAGAAGGTAAAAGGAGAGGAGCCGGGATTGGACTCTCTGGTATTACCTACAGAACTGATCGTGCGGGAAAGTGTAAAATATATCTGACCGGGAGCCGGTTGGTTCATAAAAAGTAATCGAATAAGAGCATCGTATGCAAAAGCGTGTTTTCTAAACAGGAAACACGCTTTTTTAAGTTACAAAACAAAAAACAGACACACATAATTGTGCAATGTGCATAATATATTTTTAATAATATTATATAAAAAGTTAGTTTTGTACAAAACTAATTGTAAAACCAATATAAACTAAATAATATTTTGATAAAAGGAGGAGGTGATTTTATGCAGAATGCAGAAGTCTGGTGGAAGCAGGCAGTCATTTACCAGATTTATCCCAGAAGCTTTAAGGACAGCAACGGAGATGGTATCGGGGATATTCCGGGCATCATTGAAAAGCTGGATTATTTAAAGGAACTGGGCATTGATGCAATCTGGATTTCCCCTGTATATCAATCACCCCAGGCAGATAACGGTTATGATATTTCGGATTACCAGAGTATTGATCCGGTCTTTGGAACCCTGGAGGATATGGATACCCTGCTGAAACGGGCAAAGGAACTGGGAATCCGTATCATCATGGATCTGGTGCTGAATCATACATCGGATGAGCATCCCTGGTTTCAGGAAGCAAAAAAGAGCAGGGATAACCGGTATCATGACTATTATGTGTGGCGGGATGGAACAGAAGGGGTTCCGCCAAATGATCTAAAGGCCTCCTTTGGAGGTTCTGCCTGGGAGTGGGTGCCGGAATGCGGACAGTATTATTTACATCAGTTTGCAGTCAGGCAGCCGGATCTGAATTGGGATAATCCCGTGGTAAGACAGGAGCTGTATCAGATGATCCGCTGGTGGAAGGCCAGAGGTGTCGGCGGCTTTCGGCTGGATGTGATCGATCTTATTGCCAAGGAGCCGGATCAGAAGATTATGGCGGAGGGAAGGAACCTGCATCCTTACATACAGGAGATGAACCGGGAAGCCTTCCAGCCGGGAGACCTGATCACAGTAGGAGAAGCCTGGAGTGCCACGCCGGACAGGGCAATGCAGTACAGCAATCCGGACGGTTCCGAACTTTCCATGGTATTCCAGTTTGAACATATGGTACTGGATCAGCAGAAAGGAAAGGAAAAATGGGATCTGGCGGCTTTGTCCCTCGTTGAGTTGAAACAGGTGTTTACGAAATGGCAGCAAAGACTGCATGGAAAGGGGTGGAATAGTCTATTTTGGGGAAATCATGATTTGCCAAGAGTGGTTTCCAGGTTTGGGAACGATGAAAAGTATCGGGAATTATCAGCAAAGATGCTTGCGACCATAATTCATGGCATGGAGGGTACGCCTTATATCTATCAGGGAGAAGAACTGGGAATGACGAACGTGCGGTATGACATCGAGGAATACCGGGATATCGAAACCCTGAACATGTATCGGGAACGTAGAGAGCAGGGCATACCGGAGGAAGAGATCATGCATTCCATCTATGCTAAGAGCAGAGACAATGCCAGAACACCCATGCAGTGGGATGACAGTCTCAATGCCGGCTTTTCATCCGGTGTACCATGGATTCGCTGCAATCCGAATTATACGATGATCCATGCGGAACGGCAGATGATAGAAAGAAATTCCATTTTTCATTATTATCAGAAGCTGATCCGTCTCCGTAAGTCAGAGCCGGTCATTGTATGGGGAAGCTATGAACCATTTATGGAGGAGAATGCTTCTGTTTTTGCTTATGTCAGGCAGCTGGAATCGGAACGGATCCTGGTAATCTGTAACTGGACGGATCAGGAACTGATCATCAGGGAACTGGAGCCATGGCAGAAGGGAAGGCTTCTGCTGGGAAATTATATGGATGAGGAGGAACGAAGCCGGCTTCGTCCATATGAGGCAAAAATAGTAAAGGAGGATGTAGAATGAAAAAGAGAATAAAACCAATGACAGCGATCGCACTGGCAGGTTGTATGCTTCTTGGCCTGACCGGGTGCAATTCTCAGACCACATCCGGCGTTGTTGAAATTGAGATCGTGCAGTATAAGCCGGAAGCGGTAAAGGCATTTGAAGCAATCGCAGAACGATTTAATGCAACCCATGATGATATTCATTTAACCATTGAGTCGCCCAATGAAGCGATGACCATTCTAAAGACCCGGTTCATCCGGGAGGATTATCCGGATATTATCGGGATCGGCGGAGATATTAATTATTCCAATTTCCTGGAAGCGGATTTATTTATGGATATCTCTGATTTTAGCGGTATACAGGATGCAAAGCCGGCTTATCTGGATATTGACAAAGAGCTGGAACTGATTCCAAAGCAGGGAACCTATGCGCTCCCATATGTGGCCAACGCAGCGGGAGTTCTGTATAACCGGGAAATGTTTCAGGAGCATGGATGGGAGATTCCGGAGACCTGGAGTGAATTCACAGACTTATGTGATAAGATTGAAGCAGCCGGCATTCAGCCTCTGTATTTTGGCTACAAGGATACCTGGACCTGTCTGGCACCCTGGAATGCAATGGCAGTTGGTCTTGCACCGTCGGATACCTGTAACCAGGTAAATATGGGTAAGACCACATTTACGGCAGAATATGAAGATGTGGCAGTAAAGATGAGAGAACTGTTGGATTATGCACAATCAAATCCATATGCGTACAGCTACAATGATGCATGTACGGCATTTGCAAGAGGCGAATCTGCCATGTATGTGATCGGAAGCTATGCGGTTCCGCAGATTAAATCCGTAAATCCGGATATGGATGTAGATTCCTTTGTATTTCCGGTGAATGAAACGGAAGCAGATAATGTACTGAATTCCGGTATCGACCTGCAGTTCTGTGTCATGAATACCTGTGAGAATAAAGAAGCCGCATATGAGGTGTTACAATTCTTATACGAAGACGAAACCATTCAGATTTATCTGGATGATCAGAATGCGATTCCTTGCAAGGAGGGAGATTTCGTTCTGCCGCCGATGCTGGATGGTATGAAACCATACATTGATGCCGGACGAATGGCGGATTATCAGGATCACCATTATCCAAGTGAGATGAGTGTGGATGCGATGATACAGACATTTTTACTGGATGAGGATGCAGATTCCGTGAATACCTTCCTGACCCGTTTCGACAAGGACTGGGTACGTTACAACCGGGATCTGATACGCAAATTGCAGGACTATAATGAGGAAATGGGGGATGTGAAATGAAAAAGTTAAGATCCATGACAAATCGGGAAAAGACATATCTGATCATTGTACTCTGTGTCATAGCGTTATTCTTTACGTTCAATACCCTGCCAATGATCAAAGGTATGATCTACAGTTTTACCAATTATAAGGGCTATGGAAGCTTTGACTGGGTCGGTATTCGGAATTATATTGATCTGTTCACGGATGCCAGAGTGGGAAAGAGTTATCTGTTCACATTTAAATACGCCATTGCCGGTACGATCCTGGTCAATGTACTGAGTCTGATCATGGCGCTGGCATTAAACAGCAAGATACGGTTTAAGAGTGCTCTGCGGGGCATCTATTTTGTACCGAATATCCTGGGCGGTCTGGTCATCGGTTATATTTTCAGCTTTATCTTTACCTACATTATTCCAGCGCTTGGTGAGGTTCTCCAGATCGGCTGGCTGCAGAACAGTATTCTGGCAAGTGAAAAGTTTGCCTGGATCGGTGTATTGGTCGTTGGTGTCTGGCAGGCGGTTGCCATGAATACGATCATTTATATTTCCGGCCTGCAGACCATACCGGAGGATGTATATGAGGCTGGTATGATCGATGGTGCCTGTGGCTGGCAGAAGTTCTGGAAGCTGACATTTCCTCTGGTCATGCCGTTTGTCACCATTAATATGGTATTAAGTACGAAAAACTTCCTGATGGTATTTGACCAGATCATGTCCCTGACCAAGGGCGGTCCTGCCATGAGTACAGAATCCATTTCTTACCTGATCTACCGGAACGGTATGGATGGAGGACAGTTCGGTTTCCAGAGTGCCAACGCAGTCATTTTCTTTATTGTGATCGTGGCGATTTCAGTGGCACAGATGACTATAACCAATAAGAAGGAGGAGCAGCTATGAAAATGAAAGCAAAAGTTAACAATACCAACTGGGTACTGACCATCGTTCTGATCTTAGGCTGCATTACTGTATTCTTTCCATTATATATGGCGATCATCATCGCATTCAAGCAGCCATCAGAAATGACCAATGATGTGGCAGGAGCCCTTGCATTTCCATCCTCCTGGAGTTTCCAGAACTTTGCCGAGGCAATGGAGGTAACGGATTTCTGGCATTCCCTGGGGAACAGCTTGCTGATCACGGTTGCGACCATTATCGTATCCATTCTGGTGCATTCCATTGCCGGTTATGTGATCGGCAGAAGTATGCAGCAGAAGAAGATGTATAAGTTCATTTATTTTTATATTGTCAGTGGTATGTTCGTGCCATTTGCCATCCTGATGATGCCGGTGGTAAAACAGACTGCTCAGATGGGAATTGCCAACCGGTTCGGTGTCATTCTGTTGTATGTGGTGTTCTATATGCCGATCAATGTACTGCTGTACACCGGCTACCTGAAGAATATTCCGCTTGCGATGGAGGAAGCGGCTGAAATTGACGGAGCCAATGCCTGGACGACATACTGGAAGGTAATCTTTCCAATGATGAAGCCGATGCATGCGACCGTGGCAATCCTGACAGCCTTAGGTACCTGGAATGATGTTATGACACCATTGGTCGTTATGTCCGGAACCGGAGAGAATACGCTGCCACTCGCACAGTTAAATTTCCAGACACAGTTCGGAACGAATTACAATCTTGCATTTGCATCTTATCTGCTTGCTCTGATTCCGATCCTGATCTTCTATATCATCTGTCAGAAGCAGATATTAAATGGAGTAGCAAATGGTGCTGTCAAGGGTTAAGAAGGAGGGATTTTATGGAGTTGAAGAACAAGATTATGTTGATCACCTATGCAGACAGCATGGGAAAGAACATAAAAGAACTGCATGAAATCTTAGACACCCATTACAAGGAGGCTGTGGGCGGGGTTCATATCCTGCCCTTCTTCCCCTCCTCTGCGGATCGGGGATTTGCGCCGAAATGCTATGATAAGGTAGAGGAAAGCTTTGGCACCTTTGAGGATGTAGAAGCTTTGGGAAAGGAATACTATCTGATGTTTGACTTTATGGTCAATCATATTTCGGCCGGTTCGGAATATTTTCAGGATTTTCTGGAAAAGAAAGAAGAATCCGCGTATAAGGATTTCTTTATTCGCTATTCAGAATTCTGGGAGGGTGGAGAACCCACGCAGGAACAGGTGGATAAGATTTATAAGAGAAAGCCGAGAGCGCCTTATATTGAAGCAGAGTTCAAGGATGGAACCAGAGAAAAGATCTGGTGTACCTTCTGTGAGGAGCAGATCGATCTGGATGTATCCAAAGAAGCTGTCCGGCAGTTTATCCGGGATACGCTGAAGAATATGTGCAGACGGGGCGCATCCATTATCCGGCTGGATGCATTTGCCTATGCAGTTAAGAAAGCGGATACCAGTTGCTTCTTCATCGAACCGGATATCTGGGACTTGCTATATGAGATCGAGGGGATCGTCAAAGAGGAACACGGGGAGATTCTTCCGGAGATCCATGAGCATTATACGATTCCGATGAAGATCGCAGAAAAAGGCTTCTGGATCTATGACTTTGCCCTGCCGGTTCTTACCTTGCATGCATTATACAATCATACCGGAGAATATCTGAAGCAGTGGCTGGAGCGGTGTCCGATGAAGCAGTTTACCACGCTGGATACCCATGACGGGATCGGCATCGTGGATGTAAAGGACTTGCTTCCGGATGAAGAAATTGATAAAGTAAAGGAGCAGATGTATAAGCAGGGAGCGAATGTGAAGAAGATTTACAGTTCAGAGGCATATAACAATCTGGATATTTATCAGGTGAACACGACCTATTATTCCGCTCTGGGCAATCATGACGCAGCTTATATACTGGCCCGTGCCATTCAGTTCTTTGCGCCGGGGATCCCGCAGGTATATTATGTCGGGATGCTGGCAGGTTCCAATGATATTGAACTGATGGAACGGACGAAGAACGGACGGGATATCAATCGTCATTATTATACGAAGGAAGATATTGAACAGGAACTGGAACGTCCGGTAGTAAAGGAGATCCGAACACTGATGGAACTGCGGAATTCACATCCGGCATTTCATCTGGATGGCAGTATCCAGGTGGAAACCCGGGGTGACCGGCTGACGATTACCCGAAGCTGGAAAGAGCATCAGATCGTTCTGGATGCGGATCTGACCACCTATGAATATCAGATCCGGCAATCGCAAATGATATGAAGATCACAGAATAGAGAGGAGTCGTTCTCAGATGGCAGTAAGAGTAGAAGGCAAGGTATTTCATTTAGAAACAAAGAACAGCATGTACCAGATGAAAGCAGATGAATATGGTGTATTACGTCATCTCTGGTATGGAAACAAGACAGGATCAGATATGGATTATCTGTTGGATTATCCGGACGTAGGATTTGCAGGTAATATTTATGATGCCAATACCTGCCGTACCTACTCGCTGAATACGCTTCCCCTGGAGTATGGAACGGCAGGCGTTGGCGATTACCGGGTTCCTGCTGTTTCGATCACGCATATGGATGGAAGTAATGCATTGGATCTGCGATATGTGGATTACAGGATAACAAAAGGAAAGTATGCAATACCGGGTCTGCCTGCCGTATATGCGGAGGAGGCAGAGGCAGAGACACTGGAGATCATTCTGAAGGATACTGCAACAGACATTTATGTAATATTAAAGTACGGTATCCTGGAAGAATATGACGTGATCACACGCAGTGTAGTGGTAGAAAACCGGGGAGAACAGGCGGTTACCCTGCAGCGGGTTCACAGCTTATGTCTGGATTTTCCTTATGGCGATTGGGAATGGATTCATTTTCATGGCAGGCATGCCATGGAACGGCAGTTGGACCGGCAGGAAGTATTTCATGGAATACAGGAAAGCAGCAGTATGCGTGGTATGTCAAGCCACCAGCAGAATCCGGCGATCCTGCTGTGTGAAAAGACCTGTACAGAGACCAGCGGGTTTTGTATCGGTGCGGTATTCATGTACAGTGGGAGCTTTCAGGCCCAGGTGGAAAAGGATCAGTTGAATCAGACCCGGATCGTCATGGGGATCCATCCGGATACCTTTTGCTGGCGGCTGGAAGGGCAGGACAGCTTTTACACACCGGAGGTGATCTTATCCTGTTCCGGTACAGGAATGGGACAGTTGTCCCGGCAGTTTCATCGGATCATCCGGGAGCACGTCTGCCGGGGAAACTATAAACTGACTGAACGACCGGTCCTGATCAATAACTGGGAAGCGACGTATTTTGATTTTGATGATGAGAAGTTACTGAACATTGCAAAAGAGGCCGCCAGGCTGGGCGTAGATATGATGGTCATGGACGATGGCTGGTTTGGAAAACGGGATGATGATTATTCCGGTCTCGGCGACTGGTACGTCAATGAAAAGAAGTTACGGGGCGGCCTTGTTAAGCTGGTGGAGCAGGTAAACGCACTTGGTATGAAGTTTGGTATCTGGTTTGAGCCGGAAATGGTATCGGAAGACAGTGATCTGTATCGGGCGCATCCGGACTGGGCGATTCAGATACCGGGCAGAAAGCCGATGCGCGGACGATCCCAGCTCCTGCTGGATATGACAAGAGAAGAAGTACGGGATTATCTGTATCAGGTCATCAGTGCAGTCCTGAACAGCGCAAATGTAGAATATGTGAAATGGGATATGAACCGCAGCATCAGCGACTGGTATTCTGCTGCTCTGCCGGCAGACCGGCAGGGAGAAATGCCGCACCGGTATGTGCTTGGACTTTATGAATTACTGGAACGTCTGACCCGGGATTATCCTGCAGTATTATTTGAAGGCTGCAGCGGCGGCGGCGGGCGGTTTGATGCCGGCATGCTGTATTATTGTCCGCAGATCTGGTGCAGTGATGACACAGACGCTTATGAAAGGACGAAGATTCAATACGGAACCAGCTTCTTTTATCCGATATCAGCAGTAGGTTCCCATGTATCTGCAGTACCGAACCATCAGACCGGGCGGGTGACTCCGATTGAAACCAGAGCGGTGACTGCCATGGCAGGCAGCTTCGGCTATGAGTTGGATCTGAACACCTTAAGCCAGGAAGAAAAGGATGCAGTAGCAGAACAGATTACACGGTTTAAGGAATATGGACCGCTGATCCATAACGGGGATTACTATCGGTTGAGTAATCCAATGAAGGATAAGCTTGCGGCCTGGGCATTTGTTGCCCGGGATCAAAGCTCGGTTCTGGTTCATGGCATGATCTTCCGGACGGAAGCGAATATGCTGCGGTATCCGCTCCGGCTGCAGGGGCTGGCACCAGAGAAACGGTATCGTTTGGAAGGAACAGAGCAGGTCTATACAGGTGCGGCGCTGATGGAGGCAGGTATACTCCTGCCACGTTCCTGGGGCGATTATACACCGGTGGAAATGCTGTTTACAGAACTATAAGCTTGAAAATGAAATGATGTCAGATGCTCTCAGGTTACAGGAGGAATCCAGCCGGAGAGCATCTTTTTTTCGTTGAGTAAATACATCTATATTTTTGTGGAAAATGTGGTTATCATATAGAAAACAAGGAAGGACGGAGGCAGATCATGACACGAAAGGAACAGAAGGAATACAGGAGAAAGCAGATTCTGCAGGTTGCCTTACATCTTTTTATCCATCAGGGCTATTACGGAACCAAGACCAGTCAGATATCCAGAGAAGCGAAGATCAGTGAAGGATTACTGTTTCACTATTTTCCGACCAAGGAAAGCCTGCTGGAGGAACTGGTGAGCATGGGCGTACGCGGGATGCAGTATCCCATGCAGATTGAGCATATGGCGCCGCTGGATGTATTTCAGAGATTCACGGGGCAACTGCTGCAATATCTAAAAGAGAACTTGTTTACGGCAGAATTATTCGTCCTGATGGCACAGATGCAGAGACGGATGGAGGTTCCCGCGAGGATCAGGGAACTGGCGGCCAGTGCGGATGTGATCACAGGGATGCAGGAGATGCTTCTGGCAGGACAGGCAGAGGGAACTATACGGCAGGGGGATGTACTTGCCCTGTCCAATCTGTACTGGTGCTGTATTCAGGGAGTGGTAGAGCAGTATGTGGCAAGGCCGGAGCTTCCATTGCCGGAACCGGAATGGATCGTGGCGATGTTAAAGGCGGAATCAGGACGATAGGGAAAAAGAACAGCTAAATGGAGAGGAGCAAAGGAAATGAAGAAGATTATAGTGATCGGTGCCGGGATCGGCGGTCTTTCTGCCGGAATCTATGGCAGACTGGCAGGGTATGAGGTGGATATTTACGAAAAGAATCCGGTGGCAGGCGGTCAGTGCATGGGATGGAACCGGAAGGGACATCACATTGACAACTGCATTCACTGGCTGACAGGAACCAGAGAAGGAAGCGCATTGCATAAGGTGTGGGAAACCCTTGGAGCCATTGGCCCCTCTACCGGGTATGCAGACTGTGATGCCTTTTATACCTGTCTGTATAACGGAGAGCGGGCAACACTGTGGAAGGATCTGGATCGGACAGAACGGGAGCTGCTGGAACTGTCTCCCGCAGATGAGGAGGAGATTCGCCGCCTCATCGAGCATGTCCGGTATGCATGTTCTTCTGTCATTCCGGCAGATAAACCAATGGATATGATGGGAATCCGGGATTATATCAGCATGGGAAAGGAAATGGCGGATATGCCGAAGGTCATGAAGGAGTACGGAAAGGTCAGTTTACAGGAGGTGGCAGAGCGATTTCATCACCCCCTGCTGAGAATGATGCTGGGCGAATATATGCCGAAGGAGTATACAGCCTATTCCTTTCTGGTTTCTTATGCGACTATGGCGAGTGGCAATGGTGAGGTTCTCATGGGCGGTTCTCTGGCAATGAGCAACCGGATCGTGGAACGTTTCACCATACTCGGCGGACGACTGCATTTGAATGCGCCGGTAAAGCGTGTACTGCTGGAGGGAAAGAATGCAACGGGGATTGAACTGGAATCCGGCGAATGCTGCCGGGCTGATTATGTGGTATCCGCAGTAGATACCAGTGAGCTGTTCACAAGACTGGTCGGCAGGGAACGTATGGATTCTGTATGGAAACAACCCTATGACAATACAGAAAAATATCCGGTGCAGAGCGGTTTTCAGTTGGCATTCTCTGCTGATCAGGAAGCATATTCGGAGAGAGGAACCCTGTTGTTTCAATGCGAACCTTTTTTGATCGGCGAGCGGAGCGCTGCCTATTTATCCCTGAAAAGCTACGAGTATGAGCCGGACTTTGCACCGGAGGGAAAGCTGATCCTTCAGGCGAATTTATCGCAGTCTGACCGGGACTACTTATACTGGAAGGGACTTTCCCGTGAGGAATATCAGAAAAAAAAGGCGGAGACAGCCAATGCGGTCAAAGAACGGATCATCGCAGAATTCCCGGGTCTGGCCGGTCATCTGGAACTGCTGGACTGCTGGACACCGCTGACCTATGAACGGTACTGTAATGCCTACCATGGCGCATACATGGGCTTTATCACCAGACCGGACGTAAAACCATTCCGGCCGAAAGGAGAACTCAAGGGGATCCGTAATCTGTACATTGCCGGTCAGTGGATCATGGCGCCGGGGGGACTGCCTATAGCTGCCATATCCGGAAAGTTTGCCATTCAGCGGATCTTGAAAAAGGAAGGAAAGGATATCCGGCTTTAATTTGTGAAAGAAAATGAAGGTGTGCAAGTCTGTACGCATAAAGATGTTGATATGTTAAAAGAAAAATCGTATAATTAAATAAAATTTTATCATACACCTGCCCTGTTCTAGTCAGCAAGGCAGGTGTTGTCTATTATTCAGTCACGTTTACCAATAGCAGGTATGGGAAGAGGAGTGAACCGGTATGGAACGAATATTGATCATAGAAGATGAGAAGGATGTCAACCGTTTATTGGCACAGACCTTACAGGACAGCGGATATGAGACTGTATCAGCCTTTAATGGCATGGATGGTCTGCGAATGCTTCAGGAGGAGCAGTATGATATGGTATTATTGGATCTGATACTTCCCTATAAGAGTGGAGATGAGGTGCTGCGGGAGCTTCGGAAGGACAGCGATGTTCCGGTCATTGTCATTTCCGCAAAGGATATGGTAGGAACGAAGATCGACCTGCTTACCCTGGGTGCGGACGACTATGTCACCAAGCCCTTTGATCTTGGCGAGGTAGCGGCAAGAGTGGCCTCCAATCTGAGGCGGTATCATAAAAAGGAAGAGAAGAAGCAGATCATATATAAAGAACTGGTAATGGATACCGAGGCCAAGACAGTATCCGCAGACGGGGCGGATTTAGAACTGACTGCAAAGGAGTATCAGATGCTGGAGCTGTTTTTACAGTTTCCCAACAAGGTATTCTCCAAGGTGAATCTGTATGAAACTGTTTGGGGGTATGAGTATCTGGGGGACGAGAATGTTATTAAGACGCATATCAGCAATATACGGAGTAAGCTCAAACGACACAGTGACACAGAGTATATTGAGACCGTATGGGGACTTGGATACCGCCTGGCGAAATAACTTGACAGTTTTTTAACCTTTTTCTGATAATCTTAACCATCATTTAATATTCTGCTCTTATACTCCACATGGTAGAGGATGAGAGGCCGGCAGACGTTCCTGCTGACCTGTCAGACGAAATAATAAGACAGGAGGACGTGAGGATATGAGTAAGACTGTATTGGAGACCAGGAATCTGACCAAGCGTTATAAGACACAGCTGGCACTGAGTCATGTGGATCTGTGTCTGAAACAGGGGCGGATCTATGGTCTGATCGGGAAGAACGGTGCAGGAAAGACCACATTAATGCGTATGATCGCCGGACTTGGCTTTCCCACAGAGGGCAGTATTGAACTGTTTGGCAGAAGTATTCAGGAGGATCTGGCAAAGACAGGAAAGCGTATGGGTGCTTTGATTGAGTCGGCGGGACTGGTAGGCGGGATGAGTGCAAAGGAGAATATGCATCTGCAATGTCTGATGAAGGGTATCCCGAATTATGAGCTGGAGGACGAATTATTAAATCTGGTAGGACTGGCTGATACCGGCAGGAAGAAAGTAAAGAACTTTTCGCTGGGGATGCGGCAGAGGCTGGGAATTGCTACAACACTGATCGGAGATCCGGACTTTCTGATGCTGGATGAGCCGATCAACGGACTGGATCCCTCCGGTGTGATCGAAATCCGGAATCTGTTAAAGAAGCTGAGCGGATATGATAGTAAGACGATTCTGATTTCCAGTCATAACCTGCCGGAGCTGTATCAGGTGGCTACGGATTATATTATCATTCATAATGGTGAGATCCGGGAGATTCTTTCTCATGAGGAATTAGAAGATCGATGTAAGGCATATATCACACTGGAGAGTACGGATGTGAATCAACTGACAACAGTTCTGGAGAGCCGTCTGCATACCGATCAGTTTAAGGTGATGCCGGATAACAGCGTCAGACTCTTTGATCTGTTAGATGAACGGGAGCGGCTGGGACGGATTTTGCATGAAAATGGTGTGATCGTGACAAAGCTTGCCGTGTTTGAAACCAGTCTGGAGGATTATTTTATGAATGTGATCGGGGGGAAGAAATATGCTTAGTCTGTTAAGAAGTGAATTATATCAGCTAACGAAGATGCTTTCAATTAAGCTGACAATACTGATGATACTGGTGGTATCGATCGTATTTGGTTTTCGTATGATTGACGAGTCTAATTTTGAAACTCTGAATACATTAGGGGAACGGTACGTCCTTTATGGCGGAGGTTCTCTCTGCAGTATGATATCCGATTCTGCCGGTGTACTGCTTCTTGCCAGTCTCTTTGCCGGCTGGGTGATCAGCAGAGGCTTTGAGAATCGGGTGGTTCAGGAATCCGTCTCCTTTGGAAAACAGAGAGGAACCGTATATCTTGCAAAGATGCTGATGTATTTTCTGGTGACGGCTTTGTGCAGTATGATCTATTGGCTGGGAACGAGCATTCCGGCATTTATCAGGAATGGACTGGGTACACCGGAGGTCTGTGGCAGTCTGTGTCAGCCTGTTTACATTGCAGGATTGACCCTGGCGGCAATTATGGCCTATATCAGCTTATATTCTGTATGCGGCGTCATTGCATTCTGGAGCCGGAAGGTCGGAATAACCATGGGGATCTGTTTTGCAGCAATTCTATTTGGCGGGAACCTGCTGGCGGCAATTTTACCGGAAGGCATAATGAAATTGATCCGCTATACGCCGCTGGGATTATATGGTCTGGTAACAAAGCTGGATGTAACAGGAGCCGATATCGGTCTGACGATCGGAATCAGTCTGCTCTGGACCGGATTGATCTGCGGAATCGGCTATTTGGGATTCCGCAGGGCAGAGTTAAAGTAACAAAGAACCGGAATATATGAGGAAGAATAATGGAGCCGATCACAATTATAGTAATCATAATCAGCATACTTTGTATTCTGCTTATTCTGTATCTGACCGGAATAAAGCTGCAGATTCGTGATATAAAGCGTCAACTGGAGCGTAGAAACCAGGAACAGACTGAGGGGATCGTTCATCTGGAGATGCAGGATAAGAAAGTACGGGACATGGTAGTTATACTGAATCAGACCCTGAGACAGGAGGCCGGCCTGCGCAGGAACCAGAACATGCAGGAGAATGAATTCCGGAAGCTGATCACCAATATCTCTCATGATCTCCGGACTCCGTTAACAGTCATGAAGGGATATCTGCAGTTGCTGGAACGTTGTAAGATAGATGAAACAGGGAAGGAGTATCTGGCAATCTGTTTTCGTCATACGGATGAGCTGGAGCGGCGGATCCGGCAGTTTTTTGAATACTCCTGCTGGATGAATCAGGAGGCGGAAGTGAAGCTCCATTCGATCAATGTGACCAATATCATCCTGAATACCATGACTGATTTTATCCCGGTATTCGAGGAAAAAGGAATATCCATGCGGCTGGAGGAGGATACTATTTACAAGGCGATGGGAGAAGAGGAATTGCTGAAACGGGTGATGCAGAATCTTTTGAAGAACTGTCTGCAGTTTGCGGATGGTGAAGTGCGGGTTCTGATCCGTGCGGAGCATGCGGATAAAGAAAGAATACGGGTATGCGTGCAGAATCCGGTAGCGGAAGCTTTCAGACCGGATACTGCACGGGTTTTTCAACGATTTTATACAGGCAATGAGGCAAGAAGCCAGTCGACCGGTCTGGGTCTTTCTATCGTAAAGCTGCTGGTAGAGCAGATGGGGGGAGAGGTATTTGCTGCGCAGGAGGAGGATCAGTTTTATGTAGGATTCTTGTTAGATCAGGCATAGGAAAGCAGAAGGTATTTCTTTTTTTGATCAGAATGGTATAATAGGATATGGAATTCGCAGGCATTTTGCCGGAAAAAGTTTGAAAAGGAGAACAATATGAACCGATTTCGTTTACCATACCACATGCTGGTGGAAGAAGGAATATTTACCCGGGTCAATGAAGTGATGTCAGATTGTGTACCGGGCATTGAGAATAAGAAAGTCATTATCGTAACAGACAGGAACCTGCAGGGACTGTTTCCGGATACTCTGCAGGAGCTGAGCCGGGACTTTCATAACAGTGAAATCTATCTGGTAGAGGACGGTTCCTTTGATCAGGCCGTGGATCTGGCAAAATATATCTGTATGAATGATATTACTGTCATTATCGGCTTTGGCGGCGGTATGGTACTGGATCTGGCAAAGTATGCAGCCTTTGTAAGCAAATCCATATTCCTGTGTTTGCCGACCACATTAAGTAACGACAGTCTGGCCTCTCCCGTGGCGGTATTAGGAACAGAAGGCCTGAAGCGGAAGACCTTCCGTTGTACGATTCCCAGCAGCATTATTGTAGACGTGAACATCATTATGGGAGCGCCGGAGGGTCAGCTGCTTGCCGGAATTGGTGATACCATCAGCAAATACACCGCACTGAACGACTGGAAGCTGGATGCGGCGGCAACCGGAAATCCCATTGATGACTTTGCCTATATGATCTCTAAGATGGCGTTTAATTCCATATGCTATAACGAAGAAAAATCTATAAAGAGCAAGAGCTTTATCAAGGTGCTGACACAGGCGCTGGTCATGGGCGGGCTTGCCATGGAGATTGCAGGCAATTCCAGGCCCAGCAGTGGAGCGGAGCATCTGTTCTGCCATTCTCTGGAAGAGAATTTTGCAGAAGAGGTCTATGTGCCTCATGGAATTGCGGTTGCAATGGGAAGCGTGCCGGCCTGCATGTTTCAGAAGAGGAATATTGAAAAGATAAAGCACATTCTTCATGAATATCATCTGCCTGTAAAACCGTCTGCCTGGAAGATAACGGAAGATATCTTTATCAAAGCCTGGCAGCAGGCAAAGAATACAAGGCCGGACCGATATACGATTCTGGATACTGCGGATCTGAGCAGAGATGCATTGCGTGAGATTTATGCTATGATGGAAGAAGAATTCTGATCGTATCATTCGGATACATTTTAGATACATTTTTGTGCTACCATACTGATGGGAGATCAGGGGGAGAGATAGTATAGATAACACGATGGGTATGGAGTGTTCTTATGATTAAGATACTGATAGTGGAAGATGAAAAGGCAATATCGGATTTGATCTGTATGAACCTGACGGATGCAGGGTATCAGTGTACCTGTGCCATGGATGGTATGACTGCCTGTGATTTATTAGTAGAGCACACCTATGATCTGGTGCTGTTAGATATTATGCTTCCGGAGGTGGATGGTTACGAGCTGTTGGAGTATATACGCCCCCTGGAGATTCCTGTCATATTTATTACTGCTAAGGCGGCTTTGAAGGATCGGGTAAAGGGACTGGAATCAGGTGCAGAGGATTATATTGTAAAGCCCTTTGAGATTGTGGAGTTACTGGCACGGGTTAAGGTAGTGCTTCGTCGTTATCACAAGCTGGAGGAGGGACAGATCGCATTGCTTGATTTTCACATTGATACAGAGAACCATAAAGTCTGGAGAGGAGAAAAGGAAATAGAGCTGACACCGAAGGAATATGATTTGTTGTTGCTGTTTGCCAGAAATCAGAATATAACCCTGTTTCGAGATAAGATATACGAATCGGTATGGGGAACTGCATTTACAGGGGATACCCGGACATTGGATCTGCATGTACAGCGACTAAGGAAAAAGCTGGGACTGGATTCCTGTCTAAAGACCATTTATCGTTGCGGTTATCGGTTAGAGGTATGAGTGTATGAGCTTTAAACACAAGGTATTGATTACCAATATTGTATTGATGGCAGTGTGTCTGGGAGTAGTAGGGTTTCTGATGATACATAACAGTTACCAGGTGTCTATGGACATGCAGTTGGATCGTGCCATGGAAGAGCATCAGATGATCGTATCTGCAGTGGAATCTGCAGTAGTGGATTTGTTAGTAAATGACAGCTTTTATTCCATGGAGCAGATTGGTGAGATTGGCAGTGAAATAGCTGTTTCGGTGGAAGGCACCGGGGCAAAGTTCAGTTTTTTGGACGGGGAACGAAACTGTATCTATATCAATATGGAACGGTTGGATTTTGACGGAGAAGTGTTGAATTATCTGGAACGTGGAAGACGGAATTATATCATAGAAGAGCAGGATGGAAATGAAACCCTTACGATAGCAAGCCTGATTCGTGTCAAAGACAGTAATATGTATCTGGTGAATCAGAGAGATGTTTCGGATTTATATAAACAGAATGAAAAGCAGATCTGGTTCTTTCAGATTACTATGCTTATTGCATTGGTTGTGTGTGCCAGCATTATTTCTATTATCAGTCACTGGTTGACAAGACCCATTGAACAATTAAATAATACAGCATCTGTAATTGCATCCGGCGATTATTCTGTACGGACGGAGCCGGTATCCAATGATGAGATTGGAGAATTAGCGGAGAAGTTCGACAGCATGGCGGAAGCGATTGAAGGACATGTGCAGGAGTTAAAGGATCATGTAAGACAACAGGAGGATTTTGTTGCCAGCTTTACCCATGAGATTAAAACGCCTATGACAGCGATCATTGGTTATGCGGACATGCTTCGTTCCAAGGAGCTGGAGAAGGAACAGCAGATTTTAGCAGCAAATTATATCTTTCAGGAAGGAAAGCGATTAGAGAGTATGTCCTTTAAGCTATTTGACTTGATTGCGTTAAAGAGACAGCATATTCTGCCACAGGATATCTATATGCCGATATTTGGGGAGGAGATACAGGAGAGTGTTCTGCCGGTTTTGAAACGCGCAGAGATTACATTTTCAATGGAATTGGAAGCGGCGATCGTAGAGGGAGACCGGGATCTTTTGAAGACGGTTATTATTAATTTGATTGATAATGCAAGAAAAGCATCAAAAGCGGGAGATGAGATTCGGATGCTGGGTGCATGCTTAGAAGAGACGGAGGATACACGATTCTATGAGATTCAGATACAGGACGACGGTTGTGGCATACCGGAAGAGGAAGTGAATAAAATCTGTGAGGCATTCTATATGGTTGACAAATCCCGGGCAAGGGAGCAGGGAGGCGCAGGTCTGGGTCTGGCAACTGCTTCTTTGATCATGGAAGTGCATCATGGAAAGCTTCTGATCGAGAGTATAGCAGGGAAAGGTACAACGATATGTGTCCGGCTTCCGGGAAGGGAGGTAAAGGAAGATGAAGTGCAGATTGAAACATAAAGAAAAGCTTTGGTTGGCACTGACACTATTGATTGCCATAGGATGTCTGTTGCTTCCCGGAATGATAGTACGTATTCAGGCCGATATGCATCAGAATGTTGTGCGTCAGGCGTCTGCATCCTACTATTCTTCGAAGACACAGACTGCAGTGCGCATGACTTTGTATGAGCGGATGAAGTTGATTAGTGGAGAGTGGGAAAGTATCTGGGAAGAGGCAGACCAGCAGAAGATGATGAATGTTCGGGAAATGCCACAGGAACTATATCCTTCTGGCTCTGGCAGTCAGGAGGGAGCATTGGAGTTGCCAGGATACTGTTATATGGATTATCAGAGCGTGTTAGAGCGGGTTGAGACAGACCTTAAGATATTCTATGAAGCGGATCTCTATCCGATTGATCCTGAAAGCACATACAGTAACTGGTATCGACCAGCTGTGACCTTATATCAATATTCGGATGCAGTTTTTGGTTCCTATGTTTGTTATGTATGGTTGATCGAGCTGGAGTATTATGACGGATCTATGAAACATACTATACTGATGGATGATACCACCGGTATGATATTGGCCGCCGGGCTGCAGGGGGAGGATTATTCACTGAATACGAAATGGATGCAAAGTGTAAACGAGATTACATCCTGTCCTGAATCGGTTTTAAATTATTATCGGACGAATCAGGCGATCTGGGATACAGTGGAGATAACAGGTATGAACGCATACTGTCCAGAGTATGTCGTCTGGAATACGAACTATGGACTTACGTCCTCTCAGACGGGTATGACCGGAGGCATCAACCAAAAGCAGTATTTATTCAGTGCTTCTACAGATATTTCCTCCTATGCGAAAGCAGTAGATGAAGTCAAGAATACAGTAAATAATGATAAGTTTATATATTCATTGCAATGGAATGGTCAGCAATGTTGGTTCTATCTGATACCGTTTACAATTCGATTGGAACAGGAGTAACAGATGAAACGGGATGCTTCTCTTTGAAGGACAGCTACATTAGGATGCCTGTCCGGACAAAGAGAAGCTTTTTTGATTCGGGCAGGGAGTGGGAAAAGTCATATATGCAGAGGTCTTATAGATACAATTTTGATACAAATGAATGATAATATATGTGTATTACGGATACAATTTTGATACAAGTCAATGATATGATAGGAAAAATGATAAGGAGAGGATACTATGCAGGCATTTCGAACGGATCTGGAACGAGCTGTTACATCGCCTGGTTTCATACTGGCAGTTGCAGGAATTATAATTGCATTGGCGGCAGGCAGCTTTACCGGCTTGTGGGTAGATATGGAAATGGTAAAGGAGCAGGGTCTGGAGTTCGGTTATCATTGGCAGATGTTGAAACGAGGATTGCAGAGCGAGGCATTTACATTTGCATTACCCATTTTATGTACATTGGGATTTGGAGGCGCTTTTCTGGAGGAAAGGAAAAGCGGATTTTATAAGTTCGCATTGCCCCGGTATGGAAGACGCACATATGTACTGACAAAGGTAATTGTCAATGTATTGTCCGGTGGACTGGCAATATGGATCGGGGTTATGGCGGCAGCCTTGATTTATTGGGCAGTATATGCTCCGATGGAAATTAATATGGAGATAGCCGGACTGACAGGCAGGATGTCTGATGTCATGTATGAGGCAACGGGAGTGCTGCATAGCAATATGTTCCTGCTCCTTCTTCAGTGGTCGGCGATGGCATTTCTAATGGGGGGAACATGGGCAGGCGTCAGTTGTCTCTTTGCCATATTGTACGAAAACCGCTATATGGCATATGGAGCTGCTTTTTTAATCAGTTACCTGTTGATCATACTGTTGAGTAGATTTTTTGATCATATCTACATATTTAATCCAAGAGAATGGTTCAATCAGAGCCATTATTGGGAAGGGGGAAATCTGGGGGTTATGTTGATGTTGGCGGAATGTATGCTGCTTCTGATACTGACGGACTGGATCTTAATGAGCCGGAGGATAGCGCCGGCATAGATATGGATACCGGAAATGAGGAAATGACTGGTGATAGAGGATAATAAATCATGAAAATGAATAGGAGACCAGCTATGAAAAGTCAAGCATAAATTAGCAAAAAATTCTTTTTTTATAT
>ERZ777011.396-NODE-396-length-68273-cov-13.430517_pt1 | contig 68273 bp, 51 predicted proteins | sample MGYA00374964_ERZ777011 | MGnify/ENA primary metagenome ERZ777011 (study PRJEB29310, sample SAMD00008975) | mouse gut metagenome | study: EMG produced TPA metagenomics assembly of the Metagenome analysis of fecal microbiota from mouse which was promoted...
ATTAAAAATCAACAATATAACCGACAAAATTCATTTTTTGTCATCTACTAAAAAGATTTAATTAACATTTTGACACTTTATAACAAGATGACAGAACCAAAACCAAGGCGTCAGCGAAGGACCAAGGCAAATATCGTGGCTGCAATCCAACAGGCTGCCGAAGATGAAATCCTGGAAAACGGATTCACATCGTCGTTGGTCACGGGCATAATCAAACGTGCACGAATTGAACCGCAGGTATTTTACAACCGATACCGCGACCTCGACGAGTTTTACGATGCGTATGTAAAAAAATATGACTACTGGCTTTCAGAGCTCTTCAAACAGGTTGAAGCCAAACTTGTTTCAGAAGAAGGCCTGACTCAACTGCTGTCGGAATTCGTATCAAAAATAGCGTCCGACGATATGATGCGCGAGATACTCCGTTGGGAAATCGCGCAAAAGAACGCCACAACCCTGCGCACATCGGCGCTTCGAGAACTCCATGCCACTCCCGTGACAAAAGGCTACACCAAGGAATTTGAAGGCACCGACGTAGATATAATGTGCACAATGGCGCTGATAATCGGCGGCGTGTACTATATAGCCCTGCATCAGAAACTCAGCCCGTTCTACGGCATCGACCTTTCGAACGAAGAAGGCCGTCGCCGTCTCAAATCGGTGCTCAACCGTATTATCCGCCACATTTATGCCGTGCGCAACGAGGCCGATGAAAAGGCCGGAATTGCACGCCGTCTGCGCGAGCACGGAGTGTCGGAAGAAATAATCGCCGAATGTGTCTTTTGATATAGGCTAAACTTTTGCATTTCTCATAGCTGCAAGGCCATCCCGCACGGGATGGCCTTATTGTTTTTATTACGGTTCAGCAGGTATGTCAGAAAGGCTGTTTATGCCGAGATTGTAGGGACGCACGGCTCGTGCGTCCGCAGATGAATAATTGATTATCAATAAAACCAATATGATTTCCCGGACGCACGGACCGTACGTCCCTACTGTTTGGTATCTTTTCCTGATTGCTATTCGTCTTCTTTCTTTTTGTGGCGGAGGAAGTTGAACATGTTGTCGAAATCGCGACGGTACATGATGCCCACGCCTTGGGTTGTGGCGGCTGTGCGAAGGTAGTAGTTTTGGTCGTTGTAGCGGTTGTAGGCTTTCAATCGCCATGAGCCTTTGCGGTTGAGGAGATATTCAATGTCGAAGTCGCCCACAAACTGGTTGGTGTTGAGAGTCTTGTCGCGGTAGCCGAAATTGCCGTTGAACAGGAGGCGATTGTTGAGCAAGGTGGATTGAAGGGTGAGGTCTACCTCCACGTCGGAGAAGTCGCCGCGGTCGGAGCGCAGGTTTGGAGCTATCGACCAGTTTTCCGACAGCTTGCCGAGCATCGACGAAAGCTGCGATGCAATGGTCGACGATGCCACGGAAAACAGCTCATTGCCCTTGGTGGTCGACGCCATATAGTCGGGCGTGTAGAATCGGTTGAGGGCAAGCAGGTAGATAATCTGGCGGTTCATCATCTCCTCGGTGGAGACGATGGAGCGCACCTTGCGGTAGGTGTCGGATGTAAGGGTCGGGAATTCGAGGTCGAACGTTATGTCGGGCTGGCGCATGTCGCCTGAGACTTGCAGCAAGGCGTTGACGGGCACGTTTGTGCGGTTAAGGTCCTTGTCCTGCAAGAAAGATTCGTCGAGATCGGACAGATTGGCGTTAACGGAATATACGGCGTTGATGGCAAGATTGGCAGAATAAGGATCGCCGGTGAAAGTTATAGACGACCCTTCGCGGATGGTGAAGTCTTTTAATATGATATCCTGGAGGGTAAAGTTGTAAGAACCCCGGTCGAGCGTGTATGTGCCGTACATGCGCAGGTCGTTGTTGACAGAGCCGTAGGTGAGGCGCAGATTTCCGCTGCCGTTTGCCTTGATGCGGTCGCCGCCGATGGGATCCATCACGATTGTCATCTGCGCGTCAGGAGTTATATCCATCTGCAAGTCCATATTATAGGCTGTCGGAGTCTCCACCACGAGCGAATCGGCGCGAGCGAGCAGGGCCACGTCGGGGTCGATTTCCGTTATCGAATCCGTTACGGTCACCGGCGTTACATCGCGGAAGGTGATAAACGAGTATTCGCCGGCCTCCTCGGTGTCGGAAAGGACGAATGTAAATGATGAGTTGGGCGCGGACGACATGTTCACGCCTATGTCGACTACGCCTGGACGGCCGACGACATGTGCCGAGCCGTTTCCAAATATTCGGCCGTACCAGTCGGGCGACAATTTGGAGTTGACGTCGTAGGCAAGGAAATTGCGGGCATCGGTCACCGCAAACTCAAAAGTGGGGTCATGGAAGAAAACGTGGTCGACATATCCGTTGAGACGGGCCGAATTGCCGTATATGTCGCGTATGGCTATGTCTTTGAGGGCGATGTGGCCGGGGGTGATGTGCAGGGAATCGGACGCTGTGTACCAGGTGTTGGTAAAATCGAGTTTCAGCTGCAAGGAGTCGGCATAAATGTCGCCTTCGAGGTCGATATACTTGAATGTGCCAAAAAGATGGGCGCGGCCCGAGGCATATCCGCGCACATCGGAAGCAAAGGCCTCCATGAAAGGCTTCATGAAGCCTACTTTCACACGGTCGGCCTCAAAGGTAATGTCGAGCTCTTCCGATGCCGGCGTGATAGTGCCGAATATGTGCGATTGCCGGCCGTCGCTTTGGTGCACGTCGGCATCGAGCGAGAATGCCTTTTTTTCGGGGAGGAACTCAACAGCCACGTCGGCATCGCCGAGGGTGCAACGGTTGTAGCCGATGTCGCGCACATGCAGGCTTGTCGCCGAAATCTGCGGGGCTTCCGAAAACAAGGCCCGGGCCGTAAGGCAGCCTGTGGCCGAGCCGGAGATAAGGGCCTTGTCGATTTGAAGCGTCTCGAATATATCGAGCAAGTGAATATCTTTGAGGTCGACATTGAGCACATCGTCGGGCGAGGCGGAAGCCCGGCCGTCGACCAATATATTCTGGTCGTCGGTAGATAATGCAAAGCGGTCGACAGCAAGCAATCCGGGGCGCCATGAGATAACCGACGGCTTTATCTCCCATGTGTCGGACCCGAAGTTTATCTCTCCGGGATAGAAATTTACGGTGGCGGCTATGCCTCCGTTAGGGTCGGGAAGCACTGTGGAGCCGAAACTGATTTTTCCGTTGATGGGAATCCGGCGGCGTATCTCCCAGTCGATGCCGGTGTTGCCGACCGAACCTTCGGCTATATGGTTGGCCACAATGGTCATGGGGCCTTTCTGTGTGGGGAATTCGGTCGTGGCATAGACATAGGCTTTGCCGTTGTCGCCGGAATTGAGCGACGCCGACACGAGGGTGTTCTCTATATGCTTCTTTCCCTGGAGCAGCCACGGGGCATCGGCCATGACCGAGGCCGTGCGTCTCGGATATGAGAATTCGCCGGCTATGGCAACGGGTACGGCCGGTTTTACCGGAAGCCCGAAAAAGTCGCACAGACGCGCCGCCTTTTCAATCTCGAAATCGAAAGAGAAATCATTGCGCACGGCATGTTCTTTCTTCCGGGCCGGCATATTTTGACGCTGATAAGGCAAGTCGATGCACACATCGGCTATCTCATTAAAATCGTCGACAATGCTCAAAGGGTTGAAATCGCCGTCGATTGAGCCGTTGATATAATCGGACACGATATGAATGTCGCCGGGAATAGCCGTGAGGTCGAAGTTTTTCATATCTATCCCCTCGCCTGCCGAATCGAAGAAAGTGATGTCGGAAAAGTCGAGTATGGTTTTCACCGGCACGCCTTGCTCTGAGGCAAATTCCCCGGCAAAATGTCCCGACGCCGTGAAATCGGCATAACGGTCGGAAACGAAACCCATGTCGTGTAGCGCGGCACGGTGCAAGTCGATATTGAAATCGAGCGAGGAAGGGATGCGGGCAAAGCAATCAGAGACACCCGCCGCGATGTCGACGGAGAGCAGCGGGTCGCCGACGCATGCCGATACTTGCGCCAAACCGCGATCGAGATGCCCGTCGACAGCTATATTTTCGTAGCGATGCCCGCGGAACACAACAGTGCCGCGATCGAGGCGCACACCTGCCGTAGAATTGACGATACCCGACACCGGAATCCGGCCATGGGCCTCGACAAAACCCGAGGCATCGCCTAATTCGGCAGAGCGAGTCAAGTGCCCCAACGCCACAGATGCGACGTCGACCGTAGCATCAAAATCGAAAAAGGACGCCGTTTTTTGGAATGTGCCGTCGAAGCCGGCATAGGCCCAACGGGACCGCACATTTCCGGAAACCAAGGCTTGGGCAAGGGTTCCTCTCACGGCAATATCGGCCTTTGCCGGCGCAAAGGAAAGCGGGACGAAAGGCAAATCGGCATCGGCGCTTACATTTACATCTACATCGAAATCGGCCTCTGAAAGGTGGAATATGTCCGACACCTTTCCCTCCGCCGAAGCGTTTAGACGGCATTTGGCGGCTACGACGTTGAAACGGCGCAAGTCGAGCGCGCCGCCGGCGACAGATGCCTCGGCATCAAATTTCAATGTTTCTCCGGCGGGAATATTACCGGGCAATTTTACAAACGGAGCGATGTCGGCCAATGCGAGTGTCGACTGCTCCAAGGCCACAGACACGGGTGTGGCGCGGCCTGCGGTAGACAGTTCTTTGATGCCGACGGGCAACGATAGCGGCCGGAGGACGATATGCGACGACGGCAATGATACGGAAAGCCGCTCGACAGCCACACTGTCGGACGACAGAATAGCTTTGGCTTCAAGATTGGAAAGAACAAATCCTGATCTTTCGACAAATCCGAACCGGCGCACAGTGAAGTCGATTCGGTCGGCCGACACTCTCGGAGCAAAGGCTTGCAGGTTCAGCTCCTCGACAAGAATATGCCCGGGACAGAACCGCCCGGCCACGGCTGCGGAATCGGACAGCACATCGTAGGAAAGCGCTCCGTCGGCTATTTCCACAGAATTGAGGCGCACAACCACCGTCGACGGCTCTTTCTTTGGACGTGGACGGTTAAGCCGGGCGATGATTCCGGCTATATTCAAGGGAGCGCCGGCACTGTCGCGGCTCAGCCTTACGACGGGGCGTTGCAAACGCACATAGTCGGTGATGAGTTTTTTGTGAAATATGAAATCGGACGTTTCGAAGCGCGCCTCGGCACAGTCGATGGCAAGCGCAGTGTCGCTGCGAGCGTCGAGCACGGCAATGTCGCATATTTCAAGCCGGTTGAAAGGCCTGAACGAAAGCCGCCCGACGCTCACATCGGCGCCGAGCAGGTCGGAAAGCTCCGTTTCCACAGCGCAGCGAAGACGCTCCTGCGCGGGGTCGGACGAGAGCACAAGATATAACGTTGCCGGCACTGCCACAAGCAGCACCAGCAACACAACCATTATGCCCCGAAGAAGACGCATCAATAACTACTAATGACTAAGTGTATCTGATTAAAAAGTTAATGTAATCACGGTGTAGGGACGCACGGCTCGTGCGTCCGCGTAAGTATCATTGACACAATTAATTAACATTGCTTTGCAACGGACGCACGAGCCGTGCGTCCCTACACTCAAAGCATTAACTTTCATTTGTGACATACTTAATGACCAACTATTAAGACTAACGAATCATTGATAGAGATAGCGTTTTATCGAGCGTTTTGGCGTTTTCTCAAATTCCTCGCTCATGAGGCGGAATTTGGAAATCTGGGAATATGCCGGCAATTCGGTGTTGAGCTGCTTCACATTCTGCGACATAAGCTCCTCTATTTCCTTTCCGGTCATGCCCTGGCGCGTCGCGTTCTCTATGTCGGGATATATCAGAGCCACAAGTTTGTTGTCCTCCGAGATTACGAGCGATTCGGCCACATACGGCAGGTTGTTGAGAATCTGCTCTATTTCCTCGGGATAGATATTTTGGCCCGACGGACCGAGAATCATGTTTTTGTCGCGGCCACGTATATAGAGGAAGCCGTCGCTGTCCATGGTGCAGATGTCGCCGGTCGACATCCATCCGTCGCGGAAGGTCGATTCGGTAGCCTCGGGATTCTTGTAATAACCGAGCATCACGTTGGTGCCTCTCACCCAAAGCACGCCGGGCACGTTTTCGGGGTCGGGACTGTCGATGCGGGCCTCCATACGGTCAACGATGCGGCCGCACGACGCCGGACGAGCCTCATACCAGGGCGCATAAGAGATGAGCGGGGCACATTCGGTCATGCCGTAGCCCACGGTGTAGGGAAATTTGATGCGGCGAAGAAACTCCTCCACATCCTTGTTGAGGCCCGCGCCGCCGATAATCAGTTCTTCGAGGCGGCCTCCGAACGTATCGGTGAGCTTTGTCTTTATCTTGTTGAGAAGACGGTCGTCGACAAAAGGCACCATCATCAGCAGCTTCATCAACGGCTTGTCGAGAAGGGGGAACACACGCGTCTTTATAATCTTTTCGATAATAAGAGGCACGGCCACAATCACTTTGGGGCGAACGGTGGCAAAAGCGTCCATGATGATTTTCGGCGACGGCAGGCGGGTAAGGAACGAAATGTGGCATCCCTTGGCCATGCAGTGAATCAGGTCGATCATCAAGCCATACATATGAGCCAGCGGGAGCATGCACACTATCTCGTCGCCGGGTTCGAGGAAATTGAGATGGTCGATGCAATATTGCAGGTTCGACCACAATGCGCGGTAAGGCAGCATCACGCCCTTGGAAAAACCGGTCGAGCCCGACGTATAATTGATGAGCGCAAGCTCGTCGGGGCTGTCGACATGATAGACCACATCTTCCTGTGTGAAGCGTTCGGGATAGCGGCGTCCGAACAGCTCGTTGAGGTGGGCGCGGGCATCCGCTATCACATCGAAGCGGCTGAGAAGCAAGCCGAAGTCGGATATGCGGAACGCGCCTTCGAGAGCGTGCATGGCGTCGGGGTCGAGATTCTCCCATATTGCCTCATCGCAGAAAAAGAGACGGGCCTCGCTGTGATTTACAAGATGATGGATATTGTCGGCCTTGAAATCGTGGAGAATCGGCACCACCACCGCCCCGTAAGTAAGGACCGAGAGGAATGCCACCGACCATTGCGCCGAATTCTTTCCGCAAAGCGCAATCTTGTCGCCTTTGCGTATACCGGCCTGTTCGTAAAGAATATGAAGTTTGGCTATTTTGCGGGCAATGTCGCGGTATTGGAGCGAAAGCGAATTAAAATCAGTGAGAGCCAATCGCTCCCAGTTTTCGCGCACCGAATCCTGAAAATATAAATTTAGACTGTCGCGTTGTTGCATTTCTATAAAAATTTGGCTACAAAGTTAAGCATAAATTCCCGATAAACCGCCACCTGCTAAAACATTTGCTGAAATTTTCCCCACAGACAAGCCTGCTGCAAGAGCGCGCGAGCAAATGCTTTAACCCAACCCGCACGTCCGCTGCGCAAAAACATTAATATATTCAACTTATCGCAAGTTAGCCACGGCAAAGCCGTGATTCCTTGGCTAACCGGGTTTGGAGGCAGAATGCCGACAAGCCCGGTCTGTTATGGAAGCTAAAAAGCACCGCGAAGCTGTGCCTCGCAGCATGTCGCTCTGCGAAAAAATTTTAACGTTAATTGCCGCGAATTATTCATTAATCCAAATTAATGGCCGATTAACGGCAATTAACGTAAAACCCCAACCTCCGAAAGGCGGCGAAGATTTCACGGTGAGATGTTAATTTATTTTGCAGCATGATTATTTTCTTTGCTATATAAAAAATATTTACTATTTTTGTCGCGCAGACCGCCTCTGCAGAAGCTCCGGTCCGGGGTAACGAGAGGCGGGTTGTTATAAAACATAATAAGAAAGCGTTTATCCGCGCTGATTCTTGACTATCAGAAATTCTCGCAAAATTTCATGTCTATGTCAAGGGTTGTGCAACGGTAGATGCCCGTGGATATGTAATATCGTGCTTTCGGCATATTGCCTTGTGAAAGGCATAGCCGAATGCTATTGTTGCATATACAGGCGTGGGCTTCTGCGTTGCCGTCCGACATAGACAAGGCAATGCGAGAAGCCTCAAGCAGTAGGATGGCAACAGATACAGATTCCTACGCTTTTTTTTGTGCCAATCATTATCGCCAACGAGAGGAAGACCGAGGCTCATGTTGAACTATGAGAAAGACCTTTCCTCTTATGCTGCTTTGCAGCTTCGCTCTGATAGCAGCCACGCCAAAAAGAACGAGCAATCCTGCCCCCGTGCCTTTTAACTTTGAACTTGTGGTGGATTCCGCGACTATACTTGCAGATGATTATGCCGAAGCAATGGTCAATAAACCGGAGATGGTCAAGAGTCGCATGAACGCGCTTAAACGCTTCTATGCTCCGTATTCGGGCAATAAGACAGTTGCTGATTCCATTTGCAACGTTATATTTAATATGTATGTCGACAACATCGAGCGTGACAACATCAACCGTGCAAATGCTTTCAAAGAATGCTTCACTGAAATTGCCGACAAAGACAATGAGCACTATGGACCGCTGTATGCCACTGAACTCGAACTGGCTCAGGAGCGATTTGACACAACTGCCGTAGCTCGATATATTCCTGCGCTTTATGAATACTCGGCCCGCTTGGATTTTGATTATGATGATGTTTTATCTGATGCGAAAATATTTCTTAATAACATCAGAAATCGTCGTCCATTGCGCGATGCATTACCCGGCATTTGGGTGTCAGAGGATATAGCCGGGGTTAATACAGATAAAGGGAAGAAAGACTCTCATGAAGGCAAAAACAATTGGCTGAATGATTGCAAAATAATTCAAATTAGAGATTGTACGAATCCAATATATGCTTCATTTAACATACCAAAAGATTCTATTACCGGTCTCAATATTATAAGAAGAAGCGCAAGTGCACAGAAATCGTATGGTCCGGATATAGATTGGTGTATCATAGGAGATTGGGAACAACCCGCTTTCAATATTCAAACAGAGCAACAATATGAAATTCCTCAAATCAGTTTTTCAAGTATTGACAATGCCCAAGCAAAAATCATTGTACTTGATAATAATTGTTATTCTGCTTATGCTTTCTGGGGAGATGAAAGCCTAAAAAGGAACAACGCTGAAATCGGATCAATTATTCGTCAAACGACACAAAATATGCAAGCAGTGACTTCAGGCCACTTGTCTCGCAACAAATATTCTAATACGGAAAGATTTGCGGGCAATATGGCGTCAGGCTTGGTTGGTGTGGGCATTAATTCATTAGTGGACGCTATAATGGTTTCATCCGATATGATTTGGAGTATAGAGATTACTTTCCATATGATAAATCCATATTGTCTTGAAGCCGAGTTACGCTCTAATACTGTTGTAGTTAAGTCGAATTCAACAGAAGAAAAGATTAATACATATACACACAAAGCAAAATATTATAGATGGGAACCTGAAGATAATGTCGTTTGGGTTGGTGCAGAGAATAATATTGGAAATGCTTTTACAGAAGAAAAACCATGGATTACAACAGGTATGATTTTTTTGACTCCGCCTTCTAATGAACTAATGAATAGTGCTAAAAAACATAAAATATCATTTGAGAAAGAATTTAAAATCTGGTATAAGAATGAGCAAAAGAAATTGAAGAATCAACTGAAAGAACTCGATAAAAATTCTTTGGTATATGAAAATTTAAAAAATGATATTAAATTGTTCAATAAATTCGAAAGCGCTCCAAAAGCTTGGCAACAATGGAATACTATTCAACTTGCCAAACTAAAGGCTAAATCAGATAATTACAAGCCATGAGAAAAATATTAACGACTTTACTATTTGCCACGTCAATTCTTGCCTCAGCGCAGGCGTGGACTTATTCAGAGCAATTCAAAACTGATTTCTGGACCGGATATGTTGACCGCGACATAACAGTGGTTGACTGCTCTAACGGCAAACATGAAATGCGCCCTATGGCACAATGCTTTCGCAAGGATGTCGCAAGTGGGCTCAGCCATGGCTATATGATTGAGTCTCAGATGACCAACATCAACGGTCTGAATGCAAAGGTAGCACGCGGTGTGGCAGCCTCTCGCCCTAAACGCAAAACATCTGCCGGTACATACAAATATAGTACAGGAAAGGCGGGAACCTCGTATAATCACGCCACTTCTCAAGCCCATATCAATTGGGTGCATCAAAAACAGGCCGAACGGCAAGAAGCTATCCGCCGCGCGCAGGCAAAAAAACGCGAAGAAGAGCGACGTAGACGAATCGAAGATAACAATCGGGCGGCCGCTGTCACGGCTGCCACGAATGCTCGTCTTCAAGGCGAAACCGACCGCCGCATTGCGAACGACCATTATAACGCCAACGAGGGTGCATATCTTGCCCAACAGAGAGCAAGACATGCGCATCGCACCGTGGGACCACAATTCCAAAGGAAAGAAACAACCAATGCCAATAAGGCAAAAATGCTTCGCGGGCAAAACAAACCTCGCCGCGTGATGTATCCTCAGCGTCAGCCCCGAAATGTGGCACGTAAGCCGTTGGCAAAAGTGGAGCGCAGACAACTCACCGTAGAGCAGTCCATTATGCTTAAAAAGGCGTTGATGGTGCGTGCAGAGTTGCGCAGGAAGAATGCAGCCGAAAAGAAATGGAATGAATACAAGGGCATCAAACTATCCGATGGCGCAGTGTCTACTATCGGTAAAGATTGGCAAAGCGACGACTTCAAGACCGGCCCGCTCTCGCCGCCGCCGTTGTCGCCCCGGCGTCCGCAGTATGTGGAGCCCAAGTGGCTTGCCAAGCATAAGGAAATGCTTGAAATGCTTGGAGAGCCGCCATTGACATCGGAAGAGGAAATCAGGCTATTAAAGGACCATGAATTTTTAGGAGTATGAAACAGATTGCAGCGGTAATAACGGCAATGCTGTGTGCATTGACTTCGTCAGCGATATACCGTGTGTCGATATTGAGCCACGAGGAGTTTTGTCCCGGTCCGGAGGAAATTCTCCAACTGCCGGGTATCGGGCTTGGCCTCGCCAATGGCCCCGACTCAATAATGCTACTCGACAATCCGAGTCTTGCGTTTATCCGCTGGACTGAACCTAATAATGCACGTTCAATTGTTGGTTGCGGCGAGTCGTTTTATGCCACGGAGGGGGACAGCATTTATCGCATTGCGACAGATTCAATCCCTCGCAAGTTTATCGGGAGACTCGACAACGAACAATTCAAACTGTCTGCTGCCACCGATTCAACGTTCTACGCTATAACAGCCGATGAAGATTTCTCGTGTGTCTACGAAATCAACCCCGAAACCGGATATTGCGACCCGTTGATAAGCATTGAGTCTGCATTACTGAAAATCGCACCAATGGGTGACAATCTGCTTCTATGGGTAGATGATGCCGTAATGATAGCCAAAGACGACGGCATGATTGAGCCTTTTTACTCCGCTCCTGACATCACCGATGTTGAACTGTCACCAATCGGCATCTTCATTGCCACCGATAAGTCGGTACTATGGTTTACTGACGTAGACGAAGGTATAAAACTATTGCCGGTGGGAGTCACTAATCTTTGGTGGGACAACGATGACTTGCTATACTACCGAACAAAGGACGGCGATATAATAGCGATTGTAGGCTTGGAGGACTTTTACAGAAATGAGACAAAAGAAAAATCAAACTCGTGAAATCAACTTGAAATGCCGGCTGTGGTGTAGAACGCTACGCTGTCGCGTGCTCCAATACCGCGATTGATTCGTTTGATGGGGGTGTGTCAAAATACCAAACAGTAGGGACGTACGGCCCGTACGTCCGGGGAATTATATTGATAATTAATTGATAATCAATTATTAATCTGCGGATGCACGAGCTGTACGTCCCTACAATTTCGGCATAAACAGGGTCAAGCCGTAATTACGGTGCATTGCGTCTCCGTTAGGAGACAAATATTGTAGCGCAGGGCGACAGCCCTGGGGGGCGTGGATGTTATTTATAATGGTATTGGAGCGGAGGCCGGCCGGAGCGTTCGATAACGCCAACCGTGGTGCAGAACGCTACGCTGCCGCTCGCTCCGATACCACGATGAACCAACCTCAACATACCGGGGGTTCCGCTATCGCTTCACCCCCGGCTACAATCTTGAATCGCTACTCGATTCCATGCACCGCATTTTCGGCTTGTGCCCATAAACAGCCTTTTTGACTCACTCTCATCAAACGTCACGGCTTTGCCGTGATTATGCCGTAAAACCAAATGCTTATTCGACGGGGGTGAGGGCGCCGGTGACGGAGTCCATGATGTAGCCGCGGACGGTGATGTCGCGGGGCACGAGGGGGTGGTTGCGGACAAGGTCGACGGTGTCGGAAACGGCTTTTTCCGTGTCGTCAAATCCGTGAAGCCACGAGAGCAGGTCGATGCCGCAGTGCATCATCAGCGATATATGCTCGTCGTCGATGCCGCGCGAGCGCATAAGGCCGAGCATCTCGGAGGCGTCCATGCCTTGCACGCCGCATCCGGTGTGGCCGATTACCATCACTTCGGTAACGCCGAGCTCGTAAATAGCCACCAACAGCGAACGCACTGTGGAGTCGAAGGGATTGGTGATGGTGCCTCCGGCGTTCTTTATTATTTTCACATCGCCGTTGCGGAAGCCGAGAGCGGCCGGCAACAGTTCGACAAGGCGCGTGTCCATGCAGGTGACGATGGCTATTTTCTTGTCGGGATATTTCGATGTGATAAAGCGTTCGTAGCCGCGCGAGGCTACGAACTCGCGGTTGTGTTTCAGAATTTCGTCTATCATCTTAAAGCATCATCTGATATATCATTCGTGAGTCGGCCGGCGTGAGAGGATAGTATGAGCCGGTGGGGTTGCCTTTAAGGGCATGGAGACGGTCGGAGAGCAGGTCGATGTCGGGATTCTCGATGCCGAGGGCGGCAAAGGATACTGGCAAATTGAGGGTGTCGGAGAAGAATGTTTGCAGGGCGAGGATGCCTTCGAGGGCTGCTGCACGGTCGTCGTGAGCCTCGACAGAGAAGACACGGCGGGCAAATTGCGCCACCTTGCCGGGATTGCGGTCGGCCATAAAGCGAAGCCATGCGGGGAACACCACGGCGAGTCCGGCTCCGTGGGTAACGCCGTAGACGGCGGAAATCTCGTGCTCCATGGCGTGCGACGTCCACTCTTCCTGCCGGCCGCACCCGCAGATGCCGTTGTGGGCGAGAGTTCCGGCCCACATTATGTTGGCGCGCGCCTGATAATCGTCGGGGTTAGCCATTACCTTGGGCGATTCTTCGATTATGGCTCGCAAGAGGCCTTCGCAAAGGCGGTCGGTGACTTCCACGTCGGGAGTGTTGGAGAAATAGCGTTCCATTATATGGGCCATCATGTCGGAGATGCCCGATGCGGTCTGATAGGGCGGAAGCGTGAATGTGAGCACGGGGTCGAGCACGGCAAAACGCGGACGAAGCACCGACTCGGTGCGCAGCCCTGTCTTTATACGGCCTTCCCGCTTGGTAATAACCGAGTTGCCCGAGCCCTCGCTGCCGGCGGCGGGAATGGTGAGCACAACGCCTACGGGGAGAGCTGTCGTGGCCTTTGCCTTTCCGCTATAAAAATCCCAGAAATCGCCTTGATAAGGCACTCCCACGGCAATTGCCTTGGCGGTGTCGATTACCGAGCCGCCGCCCACGGCAATCATCGAATCTACGCCCTCGGCACGGGCAAGGTCGATGCCTTTGTACACAAGGTCGTCTTCCGGATTGGGCTTTACGCCGCCGAGGCTCACGGCCTCGATGCCGGCGTCGGCGAGATATTTCTCGACGCGGCCGAGCAGGCCGGAGCGGACAGCCGAGCCGCCGCCATAAACTACCAAAATTTTTTTCATGCCGAAGGATGCGGCGAGTTCGCCGACCCGGCTTTCCGTATCGCGCCCGAACACATATTTGGTAGGCGCCCAATAGGTGAAATTTTCCATTCTGTCAATCAATTATAGAAACGCCGTCGACAGCGGCAAAGCGCGATGTGAAAAGTGGAGCGTCGTCGAGACGCACCTCCACCGTCATACGGCAACTGTTGTCAAATTCCTGAGCGACGATGCGCACACCGTCGCCTTTGGCCACACGCATCACGTCGTTCATGGCCAGGTAGGGAAAAGTGAAGCAGATACGGGCCATCTCGTGCACGTCGATTATCTCTCCGGCTTCGATGGCGGCGCGGGCGGCCTCACGATAGGCGGCAATCAGCCCCGATGTGCCGAGCTTGATGCCTCCGAAATAGCGCACCACGGCAATAACCACGTTGGTTAGCCCAAAAGAGTTTATTTGCCCGAGTATAGGCTTGCCGGCGGTGCCCGACGGCTCGCCGTTGTCCGACGAAAGGAAGGTGGCGCGGTCGGCGCCGATCATATAAGCCCAGCACACATGCCGGGCATCATGATATTCATTAGCGATACGCGCTATCACGGCGCGAGCCGCCTCGGCGGAATCCACCGGGGCGGCAAAAGCCATGAATTTACTCATTTTTTCGCGGATGATGCCTTCCGACGGCGCCGCGAGTGTCTGATATTTCATTAATAGATATGAGAGTCGGAATTCAGTTCAATAGATTTCAATAGATATGAGAATCTGAATTCAGTTCGCTGTCGGTGAGCGGGGTCGCGTTCATCTTGCGCCACACCACCCAGATGTAGGCTATGACAAACGGCACGAGCAGCGACACCCACGACATGACGGTGAGCGTGAAGTGCGACGACGAGCTGTTGGCGATTGTCAACGAGCTTTGCGCGTCGAGCAACGAAGGATAGTAGGCCGTGGATTCATATCCGGCAAGGAAGAACAGCACCATCACCACAAGCACCGTGCCGATGCCTGAGTACCATATGCCTGTACGGAATTTTGCGTCGAGAGCCGAACGGATTATGCCGTAAAGCACACCGACAACGCCGATGAGGAGCATCGGCACCGTCCACCACATGCGCCAGAGATTGTTCCAATAGATATAATCTTCTTTTACCATCGTGCCGGAAGCATCGGCGCGATAGCCGTCGGCAAGCATAAGCAGCACGACGAAACCGATAAAGAGCACGGCAAATATCGCGCCGTTGAGCAACGTCTTGGTGCGAAGCGTGCGAGCCATGTCTTCGCCGCCGTCGACGGCATTCAGCAGATACATGGCGCCTTGGGTGCGCGCAAGGAAGAACACGGTGAACCCGAGCAGCAGACAGCCGGGTTCCATCATGGCTTCGAGGCCATGCGTGGCGCTCCACTGCGAAATCACAGGAACGGCTCCGTCGAGGATATTGCCTTTGGCTACCGTGAATTCGGCACCGAAAAACATCATGCCCACGGCCACGCCGAGCATTACGCATCCAAAGAAGCCATTGAACATAAGCAAGCCGTCGTAGAGGCGTGTGCCGTAGAGATTGCCGCTCTTGCGGCGGAACTCATAGCTGAACGCCTGCACCACAAAACTGATCAGGATGAGCATCCACAGCCAGTAGGCTCCGCCAAAACTTGTGGAATAGAACAATGGGAACGATGCGAAGAATGCGCCGCCAAACACCACAAGCGTGGTGAACGTAAATTCCCATTTGCGTCCGAGGGCATTTATCACCAGCGACTTATATTGCTGTTTGGTTTCCAGCAGCATCGACTGTCCGCCCTGCACAAAAAGCAGGAACACCAACACCGCGCCAAGCACGGCTATCAACAGCCACCAATAGGCCTGTAACACTTGTATTTCCATAATTATTTAGCGGACTCGATGTCGGAGCCGGTCGATTTAGAGATGAAACGAATCATGATGCTTATCTCGGCAAAAAGGAGCAATGTGAAAAGCACGGCAAAAATCCAGAATGTGGTGGCAACCGAACCGGCCGGAATGTCGGAAATCGCCGCTCCTGTGGGAAGCAAGTCCTGAATAACCCAAGGCTGACGTCCGGCCTCGGCTACAATCCATCCCGACTGCGAGCATATCCACACGACCGGTATGGAAAGGATGCCCACCCAGTGCAGCCAGCTTTTCTCGAGCACCGACGTCTTGCGATAAGACACGAAAAGAAGCACGATGAAAAGAAGGAGCAAATAGCCGCCGGTCATTACCATAATGCGGAACGAGTAGAATGTCAACGGCACATTGGGCACGGCATCTTCGGGGCTCGAAAGATAACCGTAGCCGAAATATTTGAAATTGGCGTCGATGTCGGCCTGCGCGGCAGCCATAGCCTCGGTGTCGCCGGCCTTTTCAGCCACGCCGTAAGCGCGGAGCGCGTCTTGCGCCTTCTTGCCAAGGGCGATGCGCTCGGCATACGACACGGTATTCACGGTGTCGCCGGCGGCATTTATCTCAATGCCGTCTATCAAGTCGTTGATACCCGGCACGAAAGCGTTCGGGTCGTGCGTTGCCAGTATCGACAGGCCGTAGGGAATATCAATCGAGAAGTGCATTTCGGGCTGAGTGTCGCCGGGACGCTTGTCGGCGTTTACAACACCGAGGGCTACGAGGCTCTGCCCTTTCGCACCGTTGTAGAGACCTTCCATTGCCGCGAGTTTCATAGGCTGCACACGCGCCACCTCTACGGCCGAACCGTCGCCGGTCCAGGCCACGAGCACTGCGCCGGCAAGACCTACCCATGAAGCCACTTTCATCGACTTCTTGGCAGCCTCGACATTGCTTTTGCGCCAGAGCAGCCAAGAACTTACGCCAACGACAAACACGGCGGCAAGCACCCATCCGGATGTTACGGCATGGAAAAATTTGTTCATGGCCACGGAGTTGAACGCCACTTCCCAGAAATTATCCATCACGTTGCGCATCTGCGAGGGGTCGAAGCGCATGCCCACCGGGTTCTGCATCCAGGCATTCGCAATCAAAATCCAGAGTGCCGACAGCGACACGCCAAGGGCTGTGAGCCATGTGGAGGCAAGATGGAAGCCCTTGCTAACCTTCTTCCAGCCGAAAAACATCACGGCCACGAAGGTCGCTTCCATGAAAAAGGCCAAAATACCCTCTATGGCAAGCGGAGCGCCGAAAATGTCGCCGACAAACCAAGAATAGTTCGACCAGTTTGTTCCGAACTCAAATTCAAGGATGATGCCGGTGGCCACGCCGCAGGCAAAATTTATGCCGAACAGCGTCATCCAGAACTTGGTTATACCCTTCCACTTGGCATCGCCGGTACGCACATAAATCGTTTCCATTATCGCCACGATAAGCGACAAGCCGATAGTGAGCGGCACGAACAGCCAATGGTACATGGCCGTGAGCGCGAATTGCGCGCGCGACCAGTCTACTACACTCATTAGATCATTCATGATATTTAATTTAGATATTTTGTCAACGTGTAAGGTTTTCCCTCACGGCACGGGCCCGGTCGGCGTCATTGTCATAGTCACGCTCGAGCAGGTTGGGGAAGAAAAACAGTTTGAGTATCAGAAAAAAAATAGCCAGTTTGGCAAGAATGAGCAGCCACAGGGAGCGTCCCACGGTCATCCCGCGGAACCCGTCGACGTAAAACCGCCACACCTTATATGCGTTATCCTTGATATTCACGATAGTATCATACCCTCCTTTAAAATGTTATTTGAAAAAGGTGTGTTAAACGGTCGATTATCCCAATCTTTACGAAGCATTACATAGGGGCTTATAGCCACACCGGTTTCATATTCGATGGAAAAAAGCGGAGCGGTGATACGAAGCTCGTCTTCAATCGACAATGACTCTCCATCAACCAGCACAAGCAAATCTATGTCGCTATCGGACCGAGCATCGCCTCTTGCCTGACTGCCGTATAAAATTGTCATACATGGCGGGATTGCCTTTTGCATAACTTCTTTTATCCTTTCTATGATGGCTGTTTGTGTCATATTGCAAATTTATAACTTTTATTTTAATAAACGCCACAAGCGTCCGCGAAATTTGTAAAATTTGAGATTAAAGGCCGAAGGAACATAAGTTTTTCACGTTAATGACCATGAATTTTTCGTTAATCAAAAGAGCCACGATAATGTTAACCATGCCGCGAGGCACAGCTCCGCAGTGCAATTTTTCACTCTTAACCGACAGGGCTTGTCGGCATTCCGCCTCCAAACCCTGTTAACAAAAGAATCACGGCTTCGCCGTGGCCTAACTTGCGAAATTCGAATTAATGAATAATTCACGGCAATTAACGCAAAAAAATAAATTTGTGAAATTTGCGTAATTTGTGAAATTTGTGGTCAAAGACATGATAACGAAATGAACATTTCCGTAAATAACTTTTTGTGTAATTTGCGATTTTTGCCATGTCGGCGGAATTTTTTAATTTTGCATCAACATCACCATAAATATCTTATGTACAAAGCAGCATTATTCGATTTAGATGGAGTTCTCGTCGACTCCGAAGGCGTATATTCCGATTTCTGGAAAAAGACCGGAGAGGATTTTGAGGTGGGCGTTCCCAATTTCGAACAAGTAATCAAGGGCTCGACTCTCGAGCAGATTCTCAACCGATATTTCCCCGACGAGCCCATCCGGTCGCAGGTGGCAACGCTTATTGCCGACCATGAGAAGACCATGAGATATATCCTTTTCGACGGTGTGCTCCATTTCTTGCAGCAACTCTCGAAAAAAGGAATTCCAATGGCAATTGTCACAAGCAGCAACGCCACAAAAATGAACAGCCTGTTTGTGCAAAACCCCGGATTCCGCGACTTCTTCCGCACTGTGATTGTCGACAAGGATGTGACAAACTCCAAGCCGGACCCCGAAGGATATTTGAAAGCGGCCGGCCGGCTCGGCGTCGCGCCGGCAGATTGCATCGTGTTCGAAGACTCGCTCAACGGCGTCAAAGCCGGAATAGCCGCCGGAGCAAAAGTGATAGCCCTTTCCACCACCAACTCTCCCGAACGGCTTACGCCTCTGACCCCCACGGTGTTCCCCACCCTGGCCGACGTCGACCCCGACAACTGGTTTTAATGTTTTTTAACGCCCACACGGCTTTCCGACCAACATAATTCGCGTATTTTTGTAGAAAAATATAGTAATGAAAAATGAAATAAACTTGCGTATCGAGGCTTTACGCGCAGCCATGAGTGCCGCCGGCATCGATGCTGTGATAATACCTCAGACCGATCCTCACCAAAGCGAATACCTTGCCGACCATTGGCAGGTACGGCGGTGGCTGTCGGGATTTACCGGTTCGGCCGGCTCACTCGTCGTCACCGCAGACAAGACTCTGCTGTGGACCGACTCGCGTTATTTCATCCAGGCCGCCGACCAACTCGACGGAACAGGAATCGCCCTTATGAAGGACGGATTGCCCGACACCCCCTCAATCACCGCATACCTCTGTTCAAACTTGCCTTCGGACACCACTGTGGGCGTCGACGGGATGCTTCTTTCCGCCGCCGAGGTTGAACGCATAGTGCCGGAATATGCCAAACACGGCATCAAGATAGACACCTCTTTCGACATCATCGACAATATATGGCACGACCGTCCGCCGCTGCCCAAGGAGCCGATATTTATCCACGGCATGGAATACGCCGGACAGGACGCCGCCGACAAACTTGCCGGCATCCTCGCCGAAGCCCGCGGCCACGGGGCCGACGCCACATTTATATCCGCGCTCGACGAAATTGCATGGGCCCTCAATATCCGCTCACGCGACGTGAAGTACAATCCGGTTGTCACGGCATACCTGTTTGTCGGCGACCGAGGCGGGGTGCTGTTCACCGACCCCGACAAGGCCGACCGCGACATTGTCGACTATCTGCTGTCGCAAGGCGTGATGACCTGCAACTACGCCGACATAAAGTCGTTTATCGCCAATCTTCCCGCCGACACGAAGGTGCTCATTGAGCCGGCCTCCACATCGGCCACACTTGCCGCCCTGCTCGGCGACCGTGCCGTGAAAGGAAAGTCGCCCGTGGCCTTGGCCAAGGCTTGCCGCAACGAGGCACAGATTCGAGGCATCCGCGAAGCCATGGTCCGCGACGGCATAGCCCTGGCATATGCCATGATGGAAGTGGAGAAAGCCCTGGCCGAAGGTAGAAGAATCACGGAAATGGATGTTGACGCTCTTTTGCTGAAACATCGCTCGGCTCAGCCTCTTTTCTTCGACGAAAGTTTCGGCACGATAGCCGGGTACGGCCCCCACGGCGCAATCGTCCACTACGAAGCCGACGAAGCCTCAAATGCCGAAATACGCCCCGAAGGGCTGCTGCTCATCGACTCCGGAGCTCAATATCTCGACGGCACCACCGACATAACACGCACCATTGCCTGCGGAACGCCCACTGCCGCCGAACGCCACGACTTCACCCTCGTGATGAAAGGCCACATAGCCCTTGCGCGAATGGTATTCCCCGAAGGCACACGCGGCACCCAACTCGACGCCGTGGCCCGCCAATATCTTTGGCGCGAAGGCCTTGCATATCTACATGGCACAGGGCATGGCGTGGGCCACTTCCTCAACGTGCACGAAGGCCCGCAAGGCATCCGGCTCAACGACGTGCCCACCCCGCTCATGCCCGGCATGGTCACGTCCAACGAACCGGGCCTCTATCGCGAAGGCATCCATGGCATCCGTTGTGAAAACCTTATGCTCACCGTGCCTGCCATGACCACTGAATTCGGACGCTTCCTGCGTTTCGAGACCATAACGCTCTTTCCCTTCGACCTCTCGCTGTTCGAGACCGGGATTATGACCGGCGACGAAATAGCATGGGTCAACGACTACCATGCCACGGTGCGCGAGACGCTATCCCCCGGCCTCGACGCCGAAGCCCGCGCATGGCTCGCCGAGAAAACCCGCCCCCTCCCCTTATAACTTATAACTCATACCTCATACTTAAATAAAATGGCTCTTATCATACCCCTCCGTGGCCACAATCCCGAAATAGGCCGCGACTGTTTCCTTGCAGAAAACGCCACTGTGGTCGGCGATGTCGTAATGGGCGACGAATGTTCCGTATGGTTCAACACCGTGCTCCGTGGCGATGTCAATTCAATCCGCATCGGCCACCGCGTCAACATACAGGACGGCTCCGTGCTCCACACACTTTTCAAAAAATCGACTATTGAAATCGGCAACGATGTCTCAATCGGACATAATGTAACCATCCACGGCGCAAAAATCCGCGACTACGCCCTCATAGGCATGGGCTCCGTGGTGATGGACGATGCCGAGGTGGGCGAAGGAGCGATAGTGGCCGCAGGCGCGGTGGTGCTGTCGCGCACAAAAATAGGGCCCAACGAACTTTGGGCCGGCGCTCCCGCCAAATACATCAAGCAAGTCGACCCCGAACAAAGCCGCGAGATAAACCAAAAGATAGCCCACAACTATCTTCTCTACTCACGTTGGTACACACACCCCGACCAGCCCAACCCCCTCGACGAGCAATAGCCAATATGAAAAGCCTTATATCCGTTTTTTTCCTGACTGTCGCGGTAGCCGCTTTCGGCCAGCACATCGCCGTGCTCAGCGACGTGCACGTATCCCCCGGCAATGAAGCCGAGAAGCAGCTGAAAATTGCCGTCGACGAAATCAACCGCGGCGCGTTCGACTTTGTCGTGATGGACGGCGACCTCACCAACGAGGGCTCCGACGCCGAACTTGCCAATGTCAAGTCGATACTCGACGGCATCAAGGCCCCGCTCTACGTGCTCCCCGGCAATCATGAAAACAACTGGAGCCAGTCGGCCGGCACAACCTTCCCGCGCCTGTGGGGCGACGACCGCTTTGTCGCCGACTTCGACTCGCTGCTTATTGTCGGCATCAACTGCGGCCCGTATATGAAAATGGGCGACGGACACATAAAGCAGGAAGACCTTCACTGGCTCGAAGCCACACTCGCGCAAAAAGCCACGCCGGGCAAACGGGTGCTGTCGTTCAACCACTATCCGCTCAACCGCGACATCGACAATATCGACGCCTATCTCGAAGTGCTCGAACGCTACCCCGTGGTGGCCCACATCAACGGGCACTACCATTCTTGGAAATGCTATATGGGCGGTGACATAAATGCCGTGAGCGTGCGCGCCCTCGACATGAAAAACGACCACGGATACACCATTGTCGACATCGACCGCGACTGGATTCATGTCTACGACAAGCCGCTCGGCGCAGCGGCCCGCCCCAAATACGCCTTCCCCACCAAAACAGCCCACACGCGCTCGGCATCCGCAGCTTTGGATGCCGCCGTGCCCGAAGGCTGGAACGTGACACGCCTGTGGGCCGACAGCGCCTCTATATTTACAATTCCGGCCGTCGACGCCTCGCGCATTTATTTCGGCACCTCCACGGGAGCCGTACGCGCCGTCGACACAGCCTCGGGCGGGCAAGCCTTCTCCATAGCCACAGGAGCGCCCGTTTTCTCGCGCCCGGCCGTACTTCCCGGCCGCAAAGTGGCTTTCCCCGTCAGCGACGGCATAATTATCGCCAAACCCGACGGAAAATACTCACGTCTCGACGGCGCCACTCCTTATGTGGCCGACGGCATAGCCTCCGACAAATACTGGATTCAAGGCGGCTACAAACGCATCGACCGCCGCGACCCGCGCTCGGGGCGCATCGTATGGTCATATGACTCACTCGCCAACTACTGCCAAGGCGCACCCGTCGTCGACGGCAACGACGTGATTTTCGGAGCATGGGACACCTACCTGCGTTGTCTCGACCTCTGCTCGGGCCGTCTGCGCTGGAAATGGAACAACGGCAAGAGCGCGAACATGCTCGGCCCCGGCAACGTCGTACCCGTCGTTACCGACTCCATCGTGCTTATCGTGGCACCCGACCGTTACATCACAGCAATCGACCGACGCACAGGCCGCACCATCTGGCGCGACAACTCCCACCGCTTCCGCGAGAGCCTCGGCACCGACGGCCGTGGCACGGCCTTTGCCAAAACCATGGACGGAAGCCTCGTGGCAGTCGAAATCAACCCCGACGGCTATAAAGAATTGCGGGCCACCGACCTCGGCATCGGCTACGACCACGCTCCCTGCCCCATCCTCGTATCCGACGGCGTGGCATATGTCGGTTCGCGGCGTGGCGTTATCTGCGCCGTCGACGCCGCCACAGGCCGCCTGCTTTGGTCATTCCCCGCCGGCACATCCGAAGTAAACGGCTTCGCCGTCGCCCCCGACGGCACCGTCTACGCCACCCTCATCGAAGGCACCGTCTGGCGCATCAACAAATTATAATTCATTTAGCCACGCCCATTAATGACCACTGACACTAAAAAACCAAATAATAATAAAGATGGACAAAGAAGAATTTATAGAGAAAGCTTGTCAAGAGCTGTTCAAACTAGGTGGAAACAAACGGGAAGTGGCGTATTTTCGGAAATGTCTGGAAATGAGGACTCAGAACAGGAAGGAAATCAAGGGAGAAACTCCCAAAGAAGCAGCAGAGTTCTGGGCGATGTAGTAGAAGAAGCTAATGATGTTCTTGAAGAAGAACTAATGAGAGCCAAGACTATTCTAAATAGCCACGGCAAAGCCGTGTCGTTTGATGTTAGCCCCGTATGGCCGGCGCAGCCGACATGCGGGGTTTGGCCGATGCAAATCAATCGCGGTATTGGAGCGAAGCCTGTCGAAGCGTTCGATAATGCAAAACATGCCGCGAGGCACAGCTTCGCGGTGCTTTTACACCCCCATAACAAACCGGGCTTGTCGGCATGCCGCCTCCAAACCCGGTTAACCATGGAATCACGGCTTTGCCGTGACTAACTTGCGAATCTTGATTATATATTCGAATTTTCATACGCGCCCAAAAGCAAGGATTAAAATTGATCAAGCCATAATACAATTTCTTAAACATCTAACCGATTGATTGCCTTGGAAAAGGATTTAGTAAATATATTTTTTACTCCGGAGAGGGCTAAGGCTGTCGCCGGATTATTGCGTCACAGGCAGAGCGCGGCATATGGGCTGGCCGGTTCGGCGGCGGCGATGTTGCTGGCGTCTATTCCCAAACGCAAAAGCCCGGTGCTTGCCGTGGGCGATTCGCTCGACGATGCCGGCTATCTCTATCAGGACCTGTCGCGCCTTCTCGGCGAGGGGGCTGTGGCTATGCTCCCGTCGGGATTTAAACGCGACATCAAATATGGGCAGGAAGACGCGCCCAACCGCATATTGCGCAACGACGCACTGGGCCGTTGGCACACCGACGCCGGCCTCCGTATCGTGGTGACATATCCGGAAGCGCTGGCCGAACAAGTGGCTACCCGGCAATCGCTCGAGGAGCATACCATCTCCCTGCGTAAAGGAGGAAAAGCCGACATGTCGGCAACCGAGCAATGGCTGCGCGACAATGGTTTTGTCGAGCAGGACTATGTCTACGAGCCGGGACATTTCGCCGTGCGCGGCTCAATCCTCGATATTTTCGGGTTTTCGTCTGAATTGCCCTACCGTATCGACTTTTTCGACGACGAAATCGACTCGATACGCACGTTCAACGTCGAGACGCAGCTTTCCGAAGAACGGCTCGACATGGTGACAATCGCCGCCAACGTCGACACCACTGCCGACAGCCGCGGCGTGTCGTTGCTCGAATTCATCCCCGACGATACCCTGGTATGCCTGCGCGACGAACGTTTCACCATAGGCCGCATCGAGGCCATAGCCGCAGAATCGTTTTCAGAATCGGCCATCGTGGCCGGCGAAGGCGACGCCCATGCCCTGCTGCAAGTGGTCGACCCGGAGGCTTTCGCCGCAAGGCTTTCTCAATTCCGCCGTCTCGCTTTCACAGCCGCAAACACTGCTCCGGCTGAAACCCCGGCGGCTTTCGACTTCGGATGCGTGCCGCAAGGCATCTACCACAAGAATTTCGACCTTATCAGCAGTTCGTTCAAACAGCTGCTTGCCGAAGGATACCGTCTCTATATCCTCTCCGACTCCCCGAAGCAGTTCGACCGCCTGCGAGCTATCTTTGCCGACCGTGGCGACGACATCTCATTCACGGCCATGAATCTGACCCTGCATGAAGGTTTTGTCGACCACAACACCCGCACCTGCGTTTTCACCGACCACCAGATTTTCGACCGGTTCCATAAATATACCCTCCGCTCCGAGCGCGCCCGCTCCGGCAAACTCGCGCTCTCGCTCAAAGAACTCACATCGATAGAGCCGGGCGACTTCATCGTGCATATCGACCACGGCATCGGACGCTTCGGCGGCCTTCTCCGCACCGATGTGGGCGGCCGCGTGCAGGAAATGGTGAAACTTATTTATCAGAACGACGACATAGTGTTTGTGCCAATCCACGCCCTGCACAAACTCTCGAAATACCGCGGCAAGGAAGGAATTCCGCCAAAAATAAGCAAGCTCGGCTCGGGACAGTGGTCGCGCATGAAAGAGCGCACCAAGTCGAAGCTCAAAGACATAGCGCGCGACCTTATCCGCCTCTATGCGGCCCGCAAGGAGGAGAAAGGCTTCGCGTTCTCGCCCGACGGATATCTTCAACAAGAACTTGAAGCCTCGTTTATCTACGAGGACACCCCCGACCAGCTCACTGCCACACGCGCCGTCAAGGCCGACATGGAAAGCCCCCGGCCTATGGACCGCCTCGTCTGCGGCGACGTGGGCTTCGGCAAGACAGAAATCGCCATCCGCGCCGCTTTCAAGGCCGCCGTCGACGGCAAACAGACTGCCGTGCTTGTGCCCACTACGGTGCTCGCGTATCAGCATTTCCACACGTTCTCCGACCGCCTGCGCGATTTCCCCGTGCGCGTCGACTATCTCTCGCGCGCCCGCTCGCCCAAGCAGGTAAAAGAAATCCTCGCCGACCTCGCCGAGGGTAAAATCGACATTATAATCGGCACGCACAAACTCATCGGCAAGTCGGTCCGGTTCAAAGACCTCGGGCTGCTCGTTGTCGACGAGGAGCAAAAATTCGGCGTGGCCGTGAAGGAAAAGCTGAAACAGCTGAAAACTAATGTCGACACCCTCACCATGTCGGCCACCCCGATTCCGCGCACCCTCCAATTCTCGCTTATGGGCGCGCGCGACCTCTCGGCCATAAACACTCCGCCTCAAAACCGTTACCCGATTCTCACATCCGTAAACTCACTTTCCGACGACATCGTGGCCGAGGCCATCAACTTCGAGCTTGCCCGCAACGGCCAGGCCTTCATCATCAATCCGCGTATCGAGGGGCTCTACGACCTGCAAGCCATGATCGCACGACTCGTTCCTGACGCCCGCGTCATTGTGGCCCACGGACAGATGCCCCCGGAAAAACTCGAAAGCGCGATTGTGGACTTCGCCGCACACGAATACGACATACTGCTCTCCACCACCATCGTAGAGTCGGGCATCGACATGCCAAACGTCAACACCATCCTCATAAACAACGCCCAGATGTTCGGGCTCTCCGAGCTCCACCAGCTCCGTGGCCGCGTAGGCCGAAGCGCGCGCAAGGCTTTCTGCTACCTGCTCGTGCCTCCGGGATTGCCGCTCACGCCCATAGCACGCCGACGCCTGCAAGCCATCGAGTCGTTTTCCGACCTTGGTTCAGGCATCCATATAGCCATGCAGGACCTCGATATACGCGGAGCCGGCAATCTGCTCGGCGCCGAACAAAGCGGCTTCATCGCCGACCTCGGCTACGAAGCCTACCAACGGATTCTCCACGAAGCCGTAACCGAACTCCGCAACGAGGAATTTGCCGACGTGCTCACCGCCGACTCCGGCCGGGAAAACGAATATGTGGTGGAATGCGCCATCGACACCGACCTCGAGCTCCTTTTCCCCTATTGGTATGTTCCCCAGGAATCGGAGCGCATAAATCTCTACCGCGAACTCGACAATATCGAGCGCGAGCCCGACCTCGACGCGTTCAAGGCTCGCCTCGAAGACCGTTTCGGCAAAATACCGCCGCAAGCCGCCGAGCTTCTGCTCGTGCCCCGTCTTCGTCGCCTCGGCCACAAACTCGGCATCGAAAAAATCCTGCTCAAGCAGGGCGCGCTCTACCTTTATTTCGTGGGCGAGGAAAACAAGGCCTACTACCAGTCGCCCATGTTTGGCCGCATAGTCAACTATCTGCAACAAAACCCCAAACGCGTCCATATCCGCGACCGCGGAGGCCGGCGCTCATTCCTTATCGACCGCGTGCCCACCGTGGCCGAAGCCATAGCCGTGCTGTCATCAATACTCGACCTTGAAGCATTATGATAATTGAAATATCCGACATCAACGCCCCTGAAATAGCCATGTTCGCCTCTCTCACCGAGCGGCAGCTGCGCAGCGAAGTCAATCCCGACGAGGCTCTCATCATTGTAGAAAGCCCGAAAGTGATACATGTGGCGTTGCAGCAAGGGTTGCGCCCCGTAGCCCTGATGTGCGAGCGGCGGCATATCGCCGGCGATGCCGCCGACATCATAGCCGCCTGCCCCGACATGCCTGTCTACACCGCCGACCGCGACACGCTCGGCAGCCTCACCGGCTACACCCTCACCCGAGGCGTGCTCTGCGCCATGCGACGCCCGGCGCCGCGTCCGGCATCCGAAGTCACTGCCGGCGCGAGGCTCGTGGCCGTGATCGACGCCGTGACCGACACCACCAACATCGGAGCCATATTCCGCTCGGCGGCCGCCCTCGGCGTAGATGCCGTGCTGCTCACGCGCCAGAGCTGCGACCCGCTCAACCGCCGGTCGATACGCGTGTCGATGGGCTCGGTATTCCTCGTGCCATGGGCCTGGATCGACGACCCCATCGCCGACCTCCGCAGCCTCGGCATAGCGTCCGTGGCCATGGCCCTGCGCGACGACTCGGTGGCTATCGACTCGCCCGTCCTCGCCGCCTTGCCGCGCCTGGGGCTGATTCTCGGCACCGAAGGCGACGGCCTAAGCAACCGCGTAATCGCCGGAGCCGACTATGTGGCCCGCATCCCCATGTCACATTCCGTCGACTCCCTCAACGTGGCCGCCGCCTCAGCCGTCGCCTTCTGGCAGCTGCGCCGATAACGCCCCTAAACTAAACACGGGCTATTGCCCGTGCCTACCGCATTTGACCGCGACTGCGGTCGGCCGTGTATTTTCAAATTACGGATTGGGCAAAAAAAATCCCGCGCCATGGGGCATGGTCGCGGGAAGACAGAGACGATTTATTAACGTATCGTCGGCTTTTTTAATGAAGCCAGAAAAATGCCTCTTATGCATATAGAACGCCTCGGGCGGAAAATTGTTCGCAGCTCCCCGCCGAAACCTTCCGACAGCTGCGCCGATAAGATTTTTTAACAAAAAAGGCCGTCTCTAACAATATTTTACACTACGGCGCGTTATTATCTTGAATCATTGATTTGAAATAATATGAAATTTCATAAATTCAGTTCCACCATATTTGCCTCAGCCTGCATTTTACTGGCTTCGTGCTCATCGAACCGTACTCCTCTAACTTATTTCGAGGACATCGACACATCGGTTTCCACACCAATATCCGACTACCGTGTAAAGGTGGAGCCCGGCGATGAACTTTTCGTCTCCGTAAACTCCGAATATCCCGATGTGACAGCACGTTACAACGTGGCACAGGTGAACCCGGCCACAGCCCAGACCACCGTGCTCTCAGGCCAGCCGCAAAACCAGACATATATTGTCGACTCCCAAGGCGACATAACCATGCCCGTGCTCGGGCGTGTGCACGTGGCAGGGCTCAACACCGAGCAAATTCAGCAAAATCTCACCGAACGCATAGCACGCGATGTGAAAAATCCGCTGGTGAAAGTAACGCTTGTCAACTTCACCGTCGATGTGGCGGGAGAAGTGCTCCGCCCGGGACGAATCCCCGTAAACGCCGACCGTTACAGCGTGCTCGACGCCATAACCGAGGCCGGCGACCTCACACCTTACGGCAAACGCGACAACGTGCTGCTGATCCGCGAGGAAAACGGCGTGCGCAAATCCGTGCGCCTCAACCTCAACGACGCCGCCACCCTATCCTCCCCCTACTTTTTCCTCAAACAAAACGACTACATCTATATCGAGCCATCGGACGTGCGCAGGGACAACGCAGAATACAACCAGAACAACTCCTTCAAACTTTCAGTAGTCTCCACTATCGTAAGCGGTTGCTCCGTAATAGCGTCTCTCATCATCGCACTCACCGTAAAGTAGCACGTCTATGAACGAAAATACAAATAAGAAATTAGACCTCGCCGTCGAAATACGCCGTTTTATACGTGCAAGCCTCAAAGCATGGATGGTATATGCCATAGCCATCGTTGCCGTCGTCCTCATCACCTTGGCCTACACTTTTGTACGCAAACCGGGCACTGAAGTCAACGCCTCGCTGATACTTCCTCCGGAAACGTCCCAAAACTCCGGCATGCTCGCCTTGTCTGACATTGCAAGCTCTTTTTCGATGGGCGACATGTTTGGAGCATCAAACATCGACAATGAAATTGCCGTGATGCAGTCGCACACCGTCTACGACCGCACCGTGCGCCAGCTCGGCCTCAATATCAACTATCTCGAAAAAGAACGTATGCTGCGTACCATTCCGGCCTACGACCGCGCACAGCTGCACCTGTCGGTCGACCCGGCGGTTGCCGATACATTCCGGTACTCCCTCATGTTTATCATTTGGCCCGACAGCAAAGGACGCAACTTCGAAATAGAAATCCGAAATACAGCCCTCGACACTCGGATTGCAAAACTTAAAGATGTGACCCTCCCTGCCGACATCAAGACCCCGTTTGCCGATTTCCGCCTCGAAAAAACTGCATTCTTCAACGAAGAAGAGGTTTATCCCAAGTTTTTGATAACTTTCGATTCTTACAACGTCGCCGCCCAAAATCTCGGCGGCTTTGTCAGCATTTTCGCTCCCAACAAGAAAACCGACATAATCTCTATGTCGACTATTACTTCCGACCCCGATTTCGGCAAAAAACTGCTCTCGACCATCATTGACAATTACAACTGGCTGCGCAACGACCAGCTTGCAGAGACACAGCGCGACAATCTGGAATTTGTAGAAAACCGGCTCGTTACTCTTGAAACCGAATTAAACGACGCTCAGACAGCCGTGCAGCAGTTCAAGGAAAAGAACAAAATCACCGAACCGGGCACCGCCGCATCCATGCTTATCCACAAAGCAGCCACCCTCGACGGCCAGATTGCCAGCACCACGACATATAACGAAATTCTGCGCATGACGCGCGATTTCATCGCCAACCCGGCCAACGACCGCAAGATGATTCCCTCGATGAGCGTTACTACTCTGTCGTCGACAGAGACTCCATCATCTGTCGGCGCTATCGAGCAATACAACATACTGGTTCTTAAACTCAACGAAGAACTATCGAGGGTCAACACCTCAAACTCCACGATAGAGACACTCGAAAAACAGCTCTCGATGCTCCGAGCCAATATCTGCGAATCCATAACACGCACTCTCGAAAACTCGAATGTGAAACTCGCAAGCATGAATCGCCAGAATAACGAGACTCTCAGCAAAATGGGCACAATCCCCGAACTCGAACGTGAGTACATCGACCTCGAGCGTGACGTAATGCTCAAACAACAGCTATACCTGTTCTTGCTGAAACAGCGCGAGGATGCACGCATGGGCCTTACAAAGAAAATGGATGCCCTCATCACCCTCGACGAGCCTTTCATCGTGGCCAAGACTCCGGGGTTGAAACCCAAAATGCTCGCCATGGTGCTCTTTTTCTTCTCTATGGTCGGAGCCGCCGCATGGATATTCTTCCGCAAGATGCCCCGCACTCCCCTTGGCTCCTCCGAGGCCGTGGCCGACGCAAGCACTGTGCCCGTACTTGCTGAAATAGCCAACGCCCCGCTCGCAGGCATAAACATGCTGCGCACCGATCTCCGCGCCATCCTCGACCCGCTCGGAGCTAAAAATATAATGGTTACGACTCTCGGGCAAGCCTCAATGCCTTTGGCATCAGAACTTGCCTCGGCATTTGCCCGCGCCGGACACTCCACGGTGCTGGTCGATGCCTCTTTCTCGGGCCAAAACTCCGTCTCCGGCACGTCGGTAGCCGAAATCTGCGCCGGGGCATCCGGCGATGCCACAAAAGAAGCGGCTCCCAATCTGCATATGATTCCGTCCGGCTCAACCGAACGCGCCGCGGCCGACATCATAGCGTCTCCGGCTTTCGCCGCCCTTGTAAAGCGTCTTGGCCAACGGTTCGATTATGTAGTGATAGCCTCGCCGGCCATTGCCGAAGGCAGCGGAGCATACGCCCTTGCCGCCGATGTCGACATCACCCTTACGGCTGTCGATGCACACTCGGCCACTCCGACCGACCTCGAATTCCTTGGCAGTCTCCGTCGTCAAGGCCGCTTCCCGCGCCTCTCGATTGTGATAGCATAATAACCGTCACGTTGTAGGGACGCACGGCTCGTGCGTCCGAAACCACGGAGTAGAACTTAGTTAGCAGAAACAGTATAAGGATGTCGAAAAGTTTGTCGAGCAACATAGTGTTCAATGTAATTCTCTCTGTCTCGAATTACTTGTTCCCGTTCCTGGTCTATCCTTACGTAACACGCGTATTGGGCCCGGACAGCCTCGGCATCTGCAATTTTGCCGACAGCATCGTCACCTGGGCCTCGCTAATCTCGCTCATCGGCATCCCCATCGTGGGGGTGCGCATCATTGCCAAGAGCAAAGGCGACAAAGAGCAGATGGCGAAAGATTTCACATCCTTGTTCATTATTTCCGGAGCCTTCACCATTATTGTAAGCATTGGGCTGCTCGCGGCCACCTTCCTTGTGCCCAAACTGTCGGAGCATATGGAGGTGATGCTGATAGGACAGCTTAAATTGTGGGGCAATTTCCTGCTGTTGGAATGGTTTTTCAAGGGGCTTGAAGATTTTAAATACATCACGCTGCGGTCGATTATCGTAAAATTGCTTTTAGTGGCCACCGTCTATATCTTCGTTCACAACGAGTCTGAATACACCACCTATTTCCTGCTGCTGTGCCTGTCGGTGGCCATAAATGCCGCAATCAACTGCCTTCGTGCAACCCGTCTGGTATCGTTGCGCTTCTCTTTCCCGTCGATCCGCGCGCTTATGTTGCCGTCGCTGATTTTAGGCTCATACCTGGTGCTCAATTCTATGTACACCACATTCAACGTGATGTATCTCGGTTTTGTCGCCGGAGAGGCCGAAGTCGGCTACTACACCACCGCCACCAAGATTTTCCACATAATCCTGGCCATGTATTCGGCTTATTCACTTGCCATACTCCCGCGGGCAAGCTCCCTTCTTGGCGAAGGCCGTAGGGAAGAATTCAACCGGCTGATATCCATGTCGGTCAACGCGCTTATGATGTTTGCCATCCCCATCGCCATTTTCGGCATGCTCTATTCCCGTGGCATCGTCTACACCATAGCCGGCGAGGAATTCGCTCCCACGATCATACCTGTAATCATCACCATGCCTTTGCTTTTCATTATCGGCTACGAGCAGATTCTTGTGGTGCAGGTAATGATTCCGCTCACCTCCGACCGCGGCGTGCTTATCAACTCGATAGTAGGCGCCACAGTTGGCGTGATCGGCAATCTGTTGATTGTGCGTCATCTTGCTTCGGCAGGCTCGGCCATAGTGTGGTTTGCGGCTGAAATAGCCGTGCTTGTCACAGCCCAGAGATTTGTGTCGCGCAAAGGTTATTTCCATTTTCCTTGGCGGTCGTTGTGCCGCAATATCCTCGGATATGCTCCTTTCATAGCTTTGTCGGGCTTGCTTCTGCACATTCCCGCACTTTCGCCAATCGTGAAAATGATAATAGGCGGCATAATTCTCATTCCTTATTTCTACGCAGTGCAGCGTTTTTACATTAAAAATCCGGTATTCGGCAAAATGCAGGATGCCTTACTCGGGTATGTGAGGACCCCGCGGCAATGAAACTGAGATTTTACCTTCTCATCTTCACGATTTTGGCATCCGTGTCGTTTTTCGACCCGGGGCACCGCCTCGACGGCCCTATCGGCAAATTACTGTTTTACATGTCGGTTGTGACATGCCTTTTCGTGGCGCTCAAAGACGGAGTGTCGCTGCGTGGCGTGCGCTATCCCCGGTGGGCCTACGCTTTCATTATCGGCGGCATTGCCGTGTCGGTGCTGATGGCTTCGACCTTCCATATGCAGACATTCACCGAGTCGGTAACCACCACGATGCCCTACATGCTCGCCTACCTGATGTTCTTCGTGCTCATGCGCTTCGACATCCCCACGGAGCGGCTGATGAAAGCCTATATGGTGCTTTGTGCATGCGCATCTGTGGTCTATTTCATAAATCTGGCAACGATGCCGTTCAACATATTCGGCCGCCCGATGTTCGATGCCGACGATGCTCGCGGTATTCTCCGCCTTCCGCTCGTGTTTGTCGAATTTTTCCCGGTAATACTTTTCTATGCCATCAACCGCTGGCTCCTCGACGGCAAGTTTAAATGGCTTATTCTCGCCGGAGGCACATCTTTGATGATTGTGCTTTCGGTAATACGGCAGGTGATAGGCCTCAGCGCATTGCTGGGCCTGTGGTTCATACTCAAACGAGCCAACACAAAAATCAGAATTGGCATAATCGCTCTTGTCGTGGCCTTCGGATTATTTGTATTGCCACGTATTCCGATGTATCAGGCCATGATGGAACTTACCGAGAAACAAGCCGACGACAATACCGAAGAAGAGGACATCCGCATCACCGCATGGCGATATTACACATACGACAACCAGACCAATACGCTTTCATATATTTTTGGCAACGGCATGCCTGCTCTTGGCGTGAGCCGCTGGGGCATAATAATGGATGCTGAAACTCTGGATCAGGGAGTTTTCTGGGTCGATGTAGGCTGGGCAGGATTTTACTGGCTTTTCGGAGCTTTTTCAACCATAGGCCTCCTCGCGCTTATGTTCACAGCCATTTTCCGGCGCAAGCCTCCGCAGGAGCAGTTTCTCACATACTCGCTAATTTTCTATTTTGTCACATCGTTTGCTTCCGGCCCCCCGGTAATCTACTGGCAGATTGTAGGCATAATGGTGGTGCTATATATGGTTTACCGCAAAAAAGACAATGCCCCGGAAAACGATACTCAACAAATCTCGTCAAACTCCAACAATACGGAATATGCAGGCGACCGCCCTCATTATCCTCAATTATAACAACGCGGCGGCCACGGCCGACTGCCTGCGCTCGGTGCGGACTTACAACTCGGCACGGATAAAAACCGTGGTGGTCGACAACGCATCGCGCCCCGAGCAAAGAGAAGCGCTCATCGACGTGTTCCGCCGGGAGTTCGGAGATGGCGCCGCCGTTGTAGAAGCAACGGCCACAGGGGCTCGGGATGCCCTGTGCGGACGCGATGCCGCGCTGTTGCTGTGTCCCGAAAATTCGGGTTATGCGCAAGGCAACAACGCCGGGCTCGAACTGGCCTACGCCGACCCCGATGTAGACACGGTGATGATTCTCAACAACGACATTCTCTTTGTCGAGGACATAATTCCGGGATTGCTCGGAATACTGGACGCTCGTCCCGACGCCGCCGTGGTGTCGCCCGTGCTCTACAAAAAAGACATGCAGGGACTCGACCTCAACTGCGCCCGCCGCAAGCCTGCTGTCGGGGCGATAATCAAGGCCAATCTGCTCCATTACTGGTGGAGGCTGCGTGGATACAGGCCGAAGGAGCAATATATCCTCGCGGAAGAATCTGCCCCGACAACCGGAGTAATCCCGGTCGACCTGCCGTCGGGCTCGTGCATGCTCTTGCGCAAGGATGTGTTCCGACGTATCGGTGGATTCGACCCTGCCACTTTCCTGTTCTACGAAGAAAATATCCTGAATGCCCGCGCCGAGGCGATAGGGCTGCGCAACTATCTGTCGCTCGACCACCGCTGCATCCACCTCGGAGCCGCCACCACCTCTGCGCCGTCGCAGGCTTCATATCCGATTATGAAAGCCGGAGCCGAAAGCGCGTGCCACTATGTCGAGCACTATTCCGGAGCGTCGCTGCCGATGCGCCTGCTCCACAGGCTCTCGTGGCATTTCTTCCTGCTCACATTCCGGATTCAAAAAGCCCTAGGCATCAAAGTGGGCTGAGGTCTATTCCATTTCCATCGAGGCCTTGGCCGCGCGTATGGCCGCCGCCGCGAGTTGGGATTCAAATCCACGGCTGAGCAGGAAGCGGTAAAGAGCCGTGCGGCCCTCATACGACTCTATCAGTCCGGGGTCGCGCCTCATACGCGAAGCAAGCACGTCGGCCAAAATCGACTTGTATTCCTCATCGTCAAACTCATCCATAGCCTCGGCAATAGTGTCGCGGCCGACACCTTTTTCACGCAATTTCTGCGACACCTTGATGCGCCCCCACTTTGAAAAGCGGATTTTGTCGCGGGCAAAAGCCCGGGCAAAGCGGGCATTGTCGATAAACCGGCGGTCGACAAGACTGTCGATAATCTTTTCGGCGTCGGCGGACAATATCCCCCAGCGACGAAGTTTCTCGCGAGCCTCGCCTGTCGACTGCTCGGAGCGCGCACACAGCGTCTCGAGACGCACAAGCGCGTCTTTTGCCGAAATCTGCTTCATCGTCGGGCACATATAAAACGGTTGGCACCACGGAAATCACGGATTACATCTACCGAGGAAAATCCGTCGGCCTCGAGCATCTTTTCGAGAGCTTCGGCACACAAAGGGTTGATTTCAAGCCAAAGACTACCCCCCGAGGCAAGGCTCCGCGCCGCAAGCCGCCCGATGGGACGGTAGAACCGCAAGGCGTCGTTGTCGGGCACAAACAACGCCGAAGCCGGCTCGTGGTCCACGACACGCATATCCATATCTTTGCGCTCGCTATCAAGCACATAGGGTGGATTGCTTACTATTATGTCGAACTCACCGTCAATATTGTCTTTCAGGATGTCGGCCTCGACAAACTTCACGTCGGCACGGTAGCGTGCCGCATTCCTACGCGCCACAGCCAAGGCGTCGGCCGAAATATCCACTGCCGTAACACGGGCAAAGGGAAGCACCACGGCGAGCGTCACGGCGATACATCCCGAGCCGGTGCCAATGTCGAGCACACGCAAGTCAGTACGGCCGTCATAAGCCTTGACAATAAAGTCGACCAGCTGGCTTGTCTCGGGCCGTGGAATCAAAGTGGCCGGCGTCACCTCGAAGTCGCGTCCGGCAAAAGACGCCACTCCGAGCACATATTGCAACGGTTCGCCGTCGAGCACGCGCCCAACGATACGGTGGATATTTTCCACCGTGTCATCAAGCAACACACGGCTGCGGTTCAGCACCACCTCCACCGGCTTGTAACCTTTCACCGTCTCAACGATAACATTCGCCATAGCCCGGGCCTCGCCCTCGCCAACGGCAGGAGCAAGCCGCCCCTCAATATCCTTTAAAGCCTCGCCAATAGTCATAAATATCTCCGATTAAAAATTAAGAGTAATCACAATGTAGGGACGCACGGCTCAAATAAGCCATCACTATGGAAAAGAAGCGCGTAGTGCTTCAAGACGTTAGCCCGGGGTGGAGCGATAGCGTAACCCCGGGTATGTACGTTGTAATCTCCGTGGTATTGGAGCGAGCGACAGCGTAGCGTTCTACACCACGGTTGGCATAATCGAACGCTCCGGCCAGCCTCCGCTCCAAATCCCCGGTTGCCGACAACCTTTTTCCGTGGGTTCGGTCGTGGCGAAGCCTCGACCGAACCCACGGCTACTATCTTGAATCGCTACGCGATTCTGTGGTACGCCTTTATTTGAGCCGCATTACACGAGCCGTGCGTCCCTACTACCCGGAATTTTGATACATCTTCTTCCTGTCCTGCAAAGATAACAAATTATTTTTATCCGCGGGCAACGCTTCCGGTTTTGCCTCTGATAAAATTACATGGGCTTTATCATTGATTCAATAAAAGCAATTTCTTCATCAGTCAGACCATATTTGGCATAGAGTTGACGGTCGATATCAGCCACCGACTGCGACCAATCAATATCGCTGCTTTCCGTAAAATCTTGAAGCGGAACATTAGCCCAGGTATTACGAGGATTGTGTTGTGTAGCTTTTAATGTCCCTAACATACATCTAACAAATTTTGTCTTTATGTATTTAAAACATGCCGAAGCCTCCACAATATTTGAAAATTTTCCAATGCTCAAGAATGTGTCTGTGTGTCCGATTATCGGCACGCCGATTATCGGCGTGCTTAATACCTCGCCGATTGCACCAGTGCCATTGGCTTCCGGAACTAAGATTTTATAAAAATCAAGAGAATCAACCTGCTGAAGATATTTACGCAAAATCCATTTTACGATTCTTTTCCCTTTCACAAGACCAAGGAATTTAACATATTCTTTACTACTACCCATTGCAATATCACTAAATACTTCTGAGAGATTCTCAAAAGAATTTGATGTGATTTTTGCAGCAGTCCCATTACCCTGTACCGCAGATATGCGAGGATGCTCTTTATATGCACATTCAGAAAACTTATATATACCTTGCGAAGAAACATTCTCTGCAAAAGCACCTACAGAGAAATCCGGGTGTGCAAGAATTTTCTTCATTATAGATTTCATTTCATTATATTCTGAGAAGAATCCTATTGGACCACATTCTATGTTTTCATCACGATAAGTAATGACTACACCGCCTTTTATGTCGACAGTAGGAAATACGTCGGAAGACTTCTGAAAATAATCAACAACTTTAAGATGTGGATCAGATAGCATAAGTTCCATCCAAGCCAAAGGTGTTTGGCCGGCTTTAAATAAGAAACGCCCGGGGGTTATAAGCGTAACTCTCTCCGAAAGTTTGAATGCTATATTATAGAAGTAATGATATATAGGGGCTTTTCTCGTACTTTCGCCTTCTTCTTGATATGGGGGATTGCCGACTATTGCTGTTATTTTCATGTTTTTGCCTATTCGGTCTTGGACTTTTTTGGTGAATAGTTCGGGTTGGTTTTTTATTTTGTTAATCAGGTTTTCGGGAACCCAAGTGTTGATTTTGCCTTGACGGAAGCCGAGGAGGGTGCGCCGGGTGATGGCTCTGGCCATGGGTGTCTTGCAGATGATGAAGATGTTTTCTGCAACGGCGGCGTCCCAAAGGGCTTGATGCTGCTCAAGGGTTTCAGGGGAGAACATCGAATCACGAAGACGTGAACGGTAAACGCTATAAGCGAGGTAGAGTGGATAAAGCCCCGACTTAGAGTTTATCTCCAAGAGGCGGCTGTCCGGCGAGAATACCTCGGCAGTGACATTGTCACGGTCGACGAAGCGCGGGTCTTCGATGGTTTCTGAAAAATCCTCATTGAAGAAAGTGTAGCCGCCGAGGGTGTCGCTCATGTGAATATTTACAACACGCCAAGGAGTCAAGACGGTTTCTTTGTCGGGGTTGCGGAAAGTTGCAAAGATAGCCGCGATGCGTTCGATGCGTTCCTCGATAGAGAGACGGTCGGCGGCGCGGGCCATGGCGCGGATGCGCTTTGCTGCGGCAGTGAAGATGTCGGGGTCGTAATACTTCTTGAAGGCGTTGAAGCGTTGTTTGCTTACACCTTTGGGCATAAATTCTTCCCACGACTGAGAATCGACAAGCTGAGTGAAGTTGTCAATAGTCAGCTCCGCATCCTCGTTCTCAACTTTCGCACCGTAAATCATCAATGGCATACGAATAGAAATGCCTCGAAGAATCGAAATGGCGTCTTCCTTGACTTTCTTCTTTTTCTTCAATTCTTCAAGACGAGCCTTTTCTTCCCCGCTCAGCTCGCGTTTCTTCTTCTTCTTTTCGAGTTTTTCTTTTTCTTCATATTCCTCATTGGTAAGGCCTTGGTCGTTGACGGTGATGTCGTTGGTCTTGCCCATTGCCTTAGTCTGACCGATAATGCCTTTAAGTTCATCGAACTCTTGGATGTCGAGGTCGGTGAGCTTCATCAGATTGTCATTATAGAGAAAGCCATCCTCAAAACCGTTCTGAACAACGCGCTCCACATAGACGCGTTTGAGTTGCTGAAGCATATGTTCGGTGTCGAGCTGCTTCATTTGGCTACCCTCAATGGAGATAATAGGGCAGAAATTAAGGAATTCGCCGAGCTGGTGGCGATCCGACTCGCCCTGCTTCCCGGCTTTGGTGGAAATTTTTGCTGTTTCGGCAAGCACGCGGAGAGTACGGTCGGGAGCGAAATCGAACACATAGCAATCTTCCTTGACGCGGCCATTGATGGAGGCCGGAGTTTGGACGCGGAAGATAGTCTGCATGTAAGCCGACGCGGAGGTGTTGAAGCTACCCGACAGCATAAGTACGCCCGTCCACGCCTTTACGCTCACGCCTGCGGTGAGGCGTCCGCACGACAGGGTGATGGTGCGCGTCAACTCGGGATTCTTGCCGATTGCCTTTTCCACTTTGCCCAAAGCCTCGTTGTTGGGCTGCTCCTCGTCGCCGTCACCGGCTACGTTGACAATTTCGAACATGCCGAAAACCGGGTGGTTTTTGAGCATTGCAGAAAGAGCCTTTGCCGATTTGACACCAGGCACCATCCACAGAGTGTGACGGAAGATGTCGCGGTAACGCTTGTTGGCAAAGGGATACATACTTTCCTCATCTGTTTTGGTGAGAAGATTGAGGAAATTTTCAACGTGGTGTTGATGCACGAATGTAGGGATGCCCCCCAAAGCATCCGTTTCCCTCGTTCGGAAAAACTCGCGGAAGTTGAAAGCGATGTCCTCGTCGGCATATTCGTAGAGAAGCCGTCCGAGGTCGTAAGTATATATGTTGATGCGGGGAAGGTCGGCATATGGGTTGTGGTCGCCGGGGTGGACCAAGTCCCATTGCGCCTTAGCGCGTTGCTCCATTACATAATCCCAAGTGTATATTTCGTTCTCGTTATAGTTGTCTAACAGATTGAATGGAGTACCTGAAAGATTCAGGACCTTTGTATCTTTCTTGGTCAGTTCGGCCATGACGGCCTTGCCGAGTTCGGTCTGCGTACCCTCGTGGGCTTCATCAACGATGATGAGATCCCATGGGGTTGAGAATATATCGTTGTTCTTGTCGAAGTTGCCGCCGACAAGCTCAGAGCCTCGCAAGTCTTGCATTGAGGCGAAATATACATAGCGGTTCTTACCGGCCTTGGCGCGAGATTCGAGAAAATGGAAAGTTTCGCCGTTGGTCTTTGAGCCATAGAGGAAGTCGGGGGTGTCGTAGAATATCTTTTGGAAATCTTCATACCAACTCGCATCTACTACCGGACGGTGGGTGAGAATGAGCACCCGGCGGAAATGTTCACAGTCCTTTACAACTTTAAGAGCGGAGAGTGTTTTACCGAAACGCATCTTGGCGTTCCAAAGCATATGAGAGCCATTTCTGAATCTGTCGATGGTCTTATTGATAGCCTCTACCTGCTCGGGACGGAATATTATTGGCGAGCGCTCGTCGGTAATTTCTGTGGTAAGAAGCGACTTTCGGCCTTCCTTCACGGCGGCGATGGCTCGCTTGGCTGTGTTAAGATCGCAGCAAAACCATTCGTTTGCACCGTTTACCAGGTCGAATTCCTTTCGCTCGATACCGCTGCGGAGCAGAACAGTGTGCACGGCTTTATCGTTGAAGCCAATAATGGCTCCTTGGCGCACAGCTATTGCAATTTCGGTGTGGAGGAGTTCGTAAGCGATACCGGCAGTTTTAGTGTACCCATCGATACGGGCCTTAGCTGCCTTGTTTAGCACGCTGCTGTTGGGCGGGATAGCTAAATCGATGCTATCGAAAGTGGCTTCTCCTATCTTCAGGCAGTCGGCATGAGCCTGGTCGGGGATTCGGAACACATAGATTAGTTTGGGTTTGAGAGTCGAGAAGTATTCCATGGCTATTTGAAAAGGTCGATGAATCGGATGGTTTTTTTATGCTTTACTTGCGACGAGGCGGTGTCGGCAGGCCAATCGGCTATAAGGGCGTATGTGCCGTTATGCTCGCGGATGTTACAGTTGTTGCATCCATCGCAGTGCTTGACGATTTCGGTTTCTCCGAAAAGGGTGCGTATTATGGCGCGACGCTCGCCGCAAGTGTCGGGGATTACACCTTTGAGGCCGTCCATCTGCCATATGTTCCATGAAATGATGTAGGCGAAGCCGGGGAGCGATCGTGCAGGGATAGTGCGTCCAAAACGGGCACGATAAAAGTCGAGTATTGTGTGAAGTATGTTTGTCCGGGCGATAAGCAGGTTGTCGCCTTGCCATTCATAAGCATATATTGCGCGCAGGGCAGCCTTGGCGGCTGCGAGCCACTGCCCGGATGTAGCGGTGTTCTCGCCGACAACGCGAAGTTTACGGTCGAGCAAACCTATGCGCATTTCAACGGGTAGTGGCGCACCGGAAACGGTATCGTATCGGCTGACAAGATATGGAGCCTCGCCACAAGTGATTTCAAGCCGGATATCAGTAACATAGTCTTGCCACGTCTTGCCCTCTGGAAATTCGATTTTACCCGAGGTTGGCATCCAGGAGTGTGCGATGTCGGCATTGTCGATTTCGATGTTGAAAACGTCTTCACGGCCAAACCATGCGGAGTCTATAAGGTTGTTTTGCTTGTTGCATATCCACGAGGGTGTGAAAACCTCGGCCATGTCGCGCGTGCGGTCGCGCTGCGTGTCCTTAGATTTAAGGGCACGCGGGAGGATAAGGTTGGGATATTTTGACGTGATATTATCTACCGTGATACTGTCGCGTGCTTGGAAACCGGCGCCCAAAAAGGCATAGTTGTCGGTACACCACATGATATTGTTTCGTGTGGTGTGGTCAAACAGCAATTTTTCCCGGACTTCGGGGCTGAAGCCGGAAATAACGGATGTCGACAAGTTTATAAAAGGGTATGGGGTATCCATAACCGAGTGACATTCGATTAGTTACACAACTTGCGAATGCCACTGTTGCTGACTCCGACAGAAAAATGCGCAGACGTTTAATGTAATGTCTACGCTGAGGCCGGGATAAACCCTAACTGTCGGAATGCCTGTACAGAGACAATAAACGCCCACGCTATGCGTGAACATTCACTATTCTGTTCAGGTCTGTACATTGAAGTTTCCGACGTTCCAGCGTACAAGAACAAATAGCAAACGCTATTATTATATATATTATTAGGTCCCTCCGGACCATTATGTTTGTGATCGACTTTCGATTCACGTGTGCAAAAATACATAAAAAAATCCGATTTCTTCGCACCGACAAAATAAAAAATCAGGGCCTCGCAAATTATTTTTATCCGCGAGCAAGGCTTCCGCCCTTGTCCCTGATATAAGAGACAAAGGTTTGAAGGTCGAATGACATTATGCGGGCGGGCGGGTCGACGAGGACGGCGTCTTTGAGGCGGCTCATGTATTCCGCGGGGCTTAACCCCGAGGCGGCCGTCAATTCGGATATTAGCCCGGGGATTCCGGCAATCGTCAGCATCAGGCTGTTTAGGCGTGTCTTTTCTACCCGCGTAAGCGCATTATCTGGTTTATTCTTGCCATCTGCCCCCTTTTCTTCCTGTGCCGGCGACAAGTCTCGAACAAGAAAGTTGAACAACGCAAGTTTGGTTCCCTTGAAATCGGGCATAACGCCTTCCGCTTGATATTTGACAAGTGCCTTAATCACCGCGAGTTGCGTCTTCACGCCGCAACATTCGAGCACTTCGAGCCAATGAGGCAATATTACAGGTTTGTTTTCCATATTTAAAAGATACAGGTTTATTTCTGTTTGCAAATATAGTATATATTATTGCAATTTGCAAATTTTCCAATGATTATTTGCATAAAAACCGGCTCTTTTTACCACGAATTACACAAATTTCGCGGATTTCACAAATTATTTTGAATCCTCCCGGCCTGTTAAATAATAATGCACTGGAATTACGGCTTATTACAAAAAAATCCTTTCGGCAACCAAATTGCCGAAAGGATTCAAATGTACGCCCGTGGGGAGTCGAACCCCAATCGATGGAACCGGAATCCATTATTCTATCCATTGAACTACGGGCGCATCTCGATTTTTCAATGCAAAATTACAAAACTTATATCGAATTAACAAGTTTTTTGTTGCGTTTTTGCGAAAACTGTTAATAACACCATTTTCCAACAAATAATAACAAACTACAACATCCGGTTATTCTTCTTTTTTATTTTTGCGTTGCTTATTAAAAAAATCTTTCATATCTTTGCGAGGTAATATTGGCAATAGTGCCTTTACAGTACCCCCTCTAACTCGGTCAGCGACCGGCAGGGAGGGATTATGACATAAAAAGCGTTATCCAAACGCTGTCTTTAACATTCGGAAACTTAGGACACTTCCAATGATAGGTAAAGATAGTGCAGAAGGAAACGCTCAGGGTAGATTATATCAATACCCCGGATGGCAGAACGTAGTGATACGTTTTGCCTTGGGGGCTAATATAATCTAACGTGGGCTGACCGACTGCTTATTCTCCTATCACAGGCAGTCCTAAGGCCTCCGAATGTGGGATAAGCAGGATAGAGTTTCCCACGTTTTTTTGTTGTGCTCGTATATATTAAATCTTATCGCCTAAATCGGGAAACAATGGGCACCACAACAAATGGATAACAATTCACTAACCCTTGACAAACTGTTTCATCTCCCCAATCATCAGAATCTTACTTCGGGAGATACGACTTATATTGGCATTGATTTTGGCACAAGTACTACCGTAGTGTCAATAGCTAATTTTAATGCAAACAGCGGAAGTGTGGCTTGTTCAAGCCTCATCTTGCCACAATCTGACAAAAACGGGAATATGATGGAAGGAGAACTGTATCCGACTGTTATCGCCATGACCGAAACAGGCCGACCTCTTGTTGGCCAAGGTGCATATGACCACAAATGGGACACAGAATACATATTCGGCCAAAACATATGGTATTCTTTCAAAATGGAGCTTGGCATAGACCTGGGTCCGCGATGGAACGACAGCAAGCAGGCCCAAATCAAATCTCCAAAGGATGCGACAAAAGTATTCTTCCGCATTTTGAAAAAATCAATAGAAAAGGCCATTACCGATTTAGGATTAAGTCGGAATATAAAATATGCCGTCAGTATTCCGGCTTCTTTTGAGAGTAATCAGCGCAGGGATTTAATGGATGCCCTAAAAGATAACAATATAGAAGTTGACGGTTCTCTTTTCATAGATGAGCCGAATGCTGCATTTATCGGCTATGTAGCCGACAACTATTCATGCAATGAGCCTATTATTTTAAGAGACGGATACAATCCCAAGGTTTTAGTTTTTGACTTTGGGGCCGGGACATGTGATATTTCGATACTTGAATTACGCGCTGACTACCATGGTTTGCGTTCGCGCAATTTGTCAATATCAAAATTTGCAGAACTTGGCGGCAATGACATCGACAGATATATAGCGTATAATATACTGTTGCCACAGTTACTTACCGCAAACGGAATGAAAAATGATGATTTCAGCAAGAAACAACTCGAATTCATCGCCAATCAACTTATGGGAATTGCGGAGAATCTAAAAATACAACTCTGCAAAGAGGATTTCAACTATCTTTTGTCCGACCCTGACGTGATGAATCAGATGGTAAAAGATGAAGCGAGCAGAACCATCGACACGTCTTTTCTTGCAATCAGGACTAATCATGAAAGCCTCACCATCCCGTCGATGCGAATAACGTACGGAGAGTTCATAGATGCCATGAACGTGTTCTTCAAAAAGCACTTCTTCTCCGACTACGCGACTATAAAACGCCAAAAACGTTACAACAGCATAATATCGGCTCTTGAATCCGCCATGAATAAAGCGCATGTCGACAAGTCGGAAATTGACTATGTGATGATGATTGGCGGGAGTTCTCGAAATCCGTTTGTTCAATCAAGAATTAAGAAATTCTTTAATGAAGGCACAAAGATATTGATTCCCGGCGATTTGCAATCACTTGTCTCACAAGGGGCAGCAATCCACTCCTTATTATGTCATGGCGCGAATACATATGTTGTCCGGCCTATTGCCAGCGAACAAATAGTTATGGTTACACAAGAAGGGCCAATGCGTCTTGTGGAGGCCGGCACTGAACTGCCGTTCCATATTAAAATTGGGAATGGACTGACAACGGGCGACATGGCATACCCTTCGATACACATTCCTGTATGTGTGGGTTCTGATGAGAAAATGATATTGAATCTGAAACTTATGCGACCTAACAGAATGCCGTTTCCTCCCGGTTCGGATATCAAACTTGATGTTGAAATGGATACCGACAAATTGCTCCATATTTCGGCTTCTTATGGCGATGAAATTTGGCAGGCAGTATGCGAAAATCCATTTGCAAACGCTTTTCAGACCGACAAAGAAATTGCTATATCTGCGGCGCAAAAAGAATCATACATTTCCGCCAACAACAATAGAGGCAAACCATCCGAGGCCTCGTTGAAGAAACTTGCGGATGCTTATGAAGAAGCCGAACTATACTTTGACGCTGCCGAAACGCTTGAAGAAGCCGCAGAAATATATCCAAGATTGAAGTATCATAATCGTATCGGTGTGCTCTATCATAATGGAGGCAATTATACAAAGGCAATAAAACACTTCCGAAAGGCTCTTGAAAGAGATGAGAATAATGCCACCATTCTTGCTAACCTTGGAGATGAACTATTTTTAATAGGAGACTTTAAAGGTGCCCGTAAAATGTTATCGAAAGCAGTGGAGTTGAAGGCCGATGCTCCGTATGCCCTAATCTGGCTCGGTCGGCTGGAAAAGGCAGAAGGGAACAAAGAAGCTGCAACTGAATATTTCACCCGTGCCTATAATCTGCTTCACAGGAGATGGGCTGAAAACGGACTCGATGATTGGGAAAAAGGGTGGTTTGCATCGGTGGCCGACGAAACCGGCCACAGCGATGTAGCAAGAATGGTGAGGGAAGAAAGCCGAAGAGACTCTTCCCGAAAAAAATACGATGTCGACAAAACTCTTCACATTGATAAACCCGACAAATTAGAATCGATATGAAATGGCTTATCCCAGAAAATGATTTGGAACGAGAACAACGAGCTTTTCTCGAGTCAATCACAACATCTCGTAGCAATCATTTGCTAAACGGCTTTCCCGGGTCGGGCAAAAGTATATGCCTACTCTATGCCGTATTATGGATAAAAAGAAAATACCCAAACGCAAAAATTCTTTTCGTAGAGTTTAACCATACTCTTAGAAAGATGATAAAGGCTGCTTTGGCGGAGTTGCAATACCAGAACACCGAAGTAGTGACAATGTATGGGTTTACTAAATCCTACTATCAATATGCCTATGATTATATCATATGCGATGAGGTGCAGGATATTCCGGCGAATGTAATTTCCGTCATGAATAGAACAGCAAAGATAGTGATTGTAGGCGGGGACAGAAATCAGTCTATCTATAAAGATGACCCCCAATGGAAATTTCCTCCGGCAACACAAGAAGAATTGATAGCCGCATTGTCACCGGTGAACCAAAAAGGATTGACTATCATACATCGCCTTGGCAAGTATGTAGTCGAAGCGATAAATAGAGTTGTCCCCGGACTTAACATCATGGCGGAGAAAATTTCTATGATAAAGAAGCATATAAAGCCAAACGTGTGGGAATGTCTTAATACCGAAGACGAGGTCGAGAAGATATTGGCAGAAGCACGCGCCGCTGTGAATATTGGCGAAAGCGTCGGGATTCTATTCCCTTCTCATTACAATATGCATATATTTTTCAACATCATGCTGAGACAAAACGGCACTCCTGCGTTCCAAATAGAATCCAGAGATTACTACAATGCCAATAAATACCTAACGCAAAACAACATACCTGTTGAAATAGTCCTAAATGGGCAAGGCGACATTAATTCGCGAAAGATACAATTTATGACGTATCATGGATCGAAAGGTGTCGACTTTGACAAGGTTTACATGCCTTTTTGCGAAATGTATCAACATCCAAAAGCCGGAGACGTGCATAATCCAACACTTTTCATGGTAGCTATGACCCGCAGCCGTAAAGACTTGACTTTATCATTTTCATACAATATGCATGAATTTCTGGAAAAATTTGCGACAGATGGCTCAATTTGCGTATATACAAATTTTAAAGAGCCGGAACAGCCTAATTCGGATAAAGAAAAATCCGAAGATCAGAAAAATGATAATCAATTTGAAATTGACTGGTGATATGGATAAAGGATATACCACACTGTGCTTATTCCGTAAAGATGATGTCATAGACTTCTTCAAAAACGGAAAAGCCTTCTTGCACTGCCCGGTTCTTTCCGAGACTATGACCGTTGAAGAAATAGCGGAGGATGCTAAAAATTGCGACAAACTCTTCGACAAAGCCAACCCAATCGATTACAGCATATATTATTTTATTCTTCAATTCGTATCCGATAAAAAGAAGGACAAAAGCGCAATGGTTGAGATTGAAGAACTGCGTGGCATCTTCCCCTTGGACAATGAATCATATAGAATCGGGCTACACCTCTCTCCTGAAATACGCCTTGAAAAACCAATATTTCAACAAGCATTTTATAATTTCCAAAAATCAAAACTGCTTGAAAGTTCTCGTTCCGGGGTAGAAAATATCGCACGTATTTTCGATATTGAAATAAAACTTCCTAAGAAATTTAATAAAAAAGACCAAGAGGCTTTGGTGGATGCTTTCTATTCCGGTACTCCTATAAATGGAGAACATTCAATATGGTATTATCTGCTCGGGTATTCAAGACGCTTGCCCTACCCGAAAGACAACAGAGGCTTATTTATTGACATTCTTCATATATTCTATAATTTCACCACGAAAGCAGAGATAAACAAGGACCTGTCTCAGTCTAATGCAGGACAAGCGATAATGGGCTCTAACTATACTTCATACAAAGAGCTACTCGGAATCCTTTCGAATCAAATAAACTTCATTAAGCAATCCCAAAAGAAAGCTGACAAGTATTATTGGCGCATTGCTCCGCTATATCTATGCTTACGTCTTTATGTTGAGAGAAACAACGGTCTTATCACAAAAGAGATGGTTGAGTCAATCAAGAAAAACTACGAAAAAGAGGATTTGAAATACGCTCTCGCTCTTTTGGGCTTCACATTAGGCCAAGACAATACCTATAAATCCGTGTATATCAATTCCAATTTGCCATTTTTACAAAAGGATTAGCAACCAACTTTTTTCTGCCGTTTTTGCGAATGGGGGAATTTTATGGGGGAATTGTTGCGTTTTAGGTGGAGATTCGTTATCTTTGTGGCATATTATCAATACACACCCTCGAAACCATGAATGTAGTTGACCGATTTCTTGATTATGTGAGATTCGACACGCAAAGTGACGAATTGACAAATATGACGCCGTCGACACCCGGACAGATGATTTTTGCCCAGTATCTCCAGGAACGTCTCCTGGAGATGGGGCTCGAAGATATCTCTCTTGACGACAATGGCTATCTTATGGCCACTCTCCCTTCCAATACTGCCGATAATGTGCCAACCGTGGGCTTCATCGCTCACCTCGACACGTCGCCCGACATGTCGGGCCGTCATGTAAAACCGCGCATTGTCGAAGCTTACGACGGCGGCGACATCACGCTCAATGCTGAGGAAGGCATTGTGCTGTCGCCTTCTGAATTTCCGGAACTGCTCAACTATGTCGGCCAGGATCTGATCGTGACCGACGGCACGACGCTTCTCGGCGCCGACGACAAGGCCGGCATCGCCGAAATCGTATCGGCTGTGGCCTATCTGAAAGAGCATCCCGAGATAAAGCACGGCAAAATCCGCATCGCATTCAACCCGGACGAGGAAATAGGCCAGGGCGCGCATAAGTTTGACGTATCGCTTTTCGGGGCCGATTGGGCCTACACCATGGACGGGGGCGAAATCGGAGAATTGGAATACGAGAATTTCAACGCTGCCGTGGCCCGCGTATCGTTCAAGGGCCGCAACGTGCATCCGGGCTACGCCAAGCACAAGATGATAAACTCGATGCGCATCGCCAACCAGTTCGTGATAATGCTTCCGCGCTGGGAAACTCCCGAACATACCGAGGAATACGAAGGATTCTATCATCTCGTGGGCATGGAAGGCTCTGTGGAGAAAACTGTGCTCACCTACATAATCCGCGACCACGACCGCGACCGCTTCGAGCGTCGCAAGCGCGAGCTCGAGCATCTCGCCCGCAAAATCAACCATGAGTTCCCCGACTGCTGCACCCTCGAAATCAAGGACCAGTACTACAATATGCGCGAGAAAATCGAGCCGGTGCGCCATATCATCGACATTGCCGAGGAGGCAATGCGCCGCTCCGACATCAAGCCCAGGGTAGTACCCATCCGCGGCGGCACAGACGGCGCACAGCTTTCGTTCAAGGGTCTGCCTTGCCCCAACATTTTCGCCGGCGGACTCAACTTCCACGGCCGCTACGAATTTGTGCCCATCCCCTCGATGGAGAAAGCTCAACAGGTTATCGTAGAAATAGCACGTCTTGTCGCAGAAAAATAAACTCATAGTCATAACAGGCGCCACGGGCTCGGGAAAGAGCGCCGTGGCGCTTGATATTGCCCGACGGCTCGGATGCCACATCATATCTGCCGACTCACGGCAGATTTTCCGCGGCATACCTATCGGCACTGCCGCCCCGACTGCCGACGAGCTCGTTGCCGTGCCCCATCATTTCGTGGCTGCGCTCGACCTCGACCGGCAATATTCCGCCGCGCAATACGAAGCCGACGTTATGGCACTGCTGCCGCGGCTGTGGGAGCAGAATCCGGTGCAGGTGATGTGCGGAGGGTCGATGATGTATATCGACGCCGTGGTACGAGGCATCGACGAGCTGCCCACTATTTCGCCCGAGGTGCGGGCCGGAGTAATGCGTCTTTATGAGGAGCATGGCCTTGACGCCGTGCGCGCCGAACTGCGTCGCCTCGATCCTGTCGGAGCCACCCGCGTCGACCCGGCAAATCCCCGTCGCAACATACATGCGCTCGAAATATGCATCGAGGCCGGAGTGCCCGCCTCCACGCTACTCACGGGGGAGGCCAAAGAGCGTCCTTTCGACATAGAGATGTACCATCTACCGATGGAGCGCGCCGACCTGTTCGACAGAATCAACCGCCGCGTCGACGCAATGGTCGGCACCGGCCTTGTCGAGGAAGCGCACAGCGTCTACCACTTGCGTCACCTTAACTCTCTCAACACCGTGGGCTACAAAGAACTGTTCGCGGCCTTCGACGGCACCATGCCCCTGCCCGTGGCCATCGAACGTATCAAGAAAAACACACGCGTCTACGCCAAAAAGCAACTCACCTGGCTCCGCCGCTACCCTGCCCTCTCCGATGCCCGCCTGCTCTACGACAAAATCAAATGATAATCGTCAGCGGGAATCTATTAGGAACACAAGTCTCCGGCTTGTGGCAATTTTCACAAGCCGGAGGCTTGTGTTCCTACATACAAAACGCTTGCAGCATATACAGTATTTATTATGCTAAATGGGCTGTTTTTCTAAAAAAATACACTTTTCAAAAGATTTTGGCAAGCATTTTTACACTTTTCAATAAAAATTGAGGGGCTTTTTATACACTTTTCAATAAATCGGGGAAAAAGCGCGGGGGGGATTGCAGGATCGGGCAAATTGTTTTATCTTTGCGGATATGGATATGACTATTATGCTTGCTGCCGGCTTTTTCGGGTCGGCGGAGTTTTATATATTGCTGGCCGTGGTGGCGGCGGCGATTGTGGCGGCAGCGGCGCGTCCGGCTTTCACAGGGCCGGTACGCGAGGAATTGCTGGCTGCCGAGCTGTTGCCGGCAATGCCGGGCGAAAAGAACGAACCGAGTATAGAATGTCGGTGCTCCGACGGCGGACGTGTCATTTTTATACGCCATGGCCTCGACGGCATGACCGACTCGGGAGCGGTGAGCCTTGCGGTGAAAATTAAAGGGAATGATATTTCAATCGAGGAGCGGCTGTCGGCGGGCTCGATGTACGACGACCCTGTGGCCGACGCCATGTTCACGCTCGACAATCTTGCTCCGGCATTTTATCACATATCGTATCACAGCGACAAGTTGTCGCGTTTCGTGGCGTTCACGCTTCACAACCGCCCGGGAATAACGACGATGAAATCGCTCAATCAGTAGCGACAACAAGGTCGGCCACGGTGGCGCGTGTGAAAGCCACCAGGTCGGAAGGGGCGAGGCAGAGCTGAAGACCGCGCTGGCCTGCGGAGATGTATATGCTGTCGAAATCGGAGGCTGTGGCATGGATGAAGACGGGATATGGCTTCTTCATGCCGATAGGAGAGCATCCACCGCGGATATATCCCGTAAGGCCGAGCAATTCTTTCATCGCCACCATTTCCGCTTTCTTGTCGCCGAAAGCGCGGGCGGCTTTTTTGAGGTCGACCTCGCAGTTGCCGGGCACCACGCAGACGAAGATGCCGTTGCGCTCGCCACGAAGGACAAGAGTCTTGAACACGCGGTTGATGTCCTCGCCAAGGCTGTCGGCCACATGTTGGGCTGCAAGATCGTCGGGGTCGAATTCGTAAGGGATAAGGCTGTAAGCAATCTTGGCTTTGTCGAGCAACCGGGCGGCGTTTGTTTTTTCCAGTTTTTTCATGAGGAGAACTATTTTTGAGTGACAATACGGTCGCCGAGTCGTTTGGCAAACAGCGACTTGGCCTGAAAGAGGCTTTGCAGGTCGGCGACAAGAGCCTGTATTTTTGCCGGATCGGCATCCGGCGCAGACGACATGGCCTTAATAAGGGCCTGTGCGGCGGCAATCTCGCTGTCGATAACGCAATATTTCAATTCCATGACCGCACGCGAGACGAGCTCGGGAAGCATCTCGCGCTCTGTGGCTACATGCACATATTTGGTATGGATTTTCGAGAGCTGGTATTTTTCGACAATGAGGTCGGAAGCCACGCGGCGCACCGTATCGTCGGGATGCGACAGGAATGTGGATTCTGATATGTTTTCAAGAGCTTCGTCGAGGGTTGCGAAATATCCGGCATCGGCTTCTTCGGCAAGCTGAGCCTCGCGTATCTCTATATCGGCAAGGCCTTCGGCCTCACGGCGTATTTTTTCATGCCCTTCTTCGAGTATGCGACGACGCACTTCGTCTGCTTTGACCCGGGCATTGGCCACGGCGTCTTTCCATTCGCCACCGGCAAAAGCGACCACTTCATCAAAAATGCGGCGGAAAAGAGGGTCGATAAAATCAATCTCGTCTGTTTCGAGTTCCGACGCTACAAACTCGAGCATGGAAAAAGATTCGTCGGGGGTGTCGCCGGCGTTTATCTGCACCATGGCATATTTGAGCAGCAGGCGGACGATAGCTTGCTCGCACTGGCGGCGACGCCGGTCGACAGACGTCAAAATCGGCGCGGAAACCACGGGCTGAGCAGTAACGGCAGGCGAGGCTGTGGCCGATACCGCTGCTGTGGCCGGCGCATCCGGTTGGGTGTCGGCCTCGTCGGAATACGGACGTTTTTCCGCAACGGCGGCAATTTCTTTCGTGAGGCGCAGGGCGAGCGTGCGCTCGTCGATTCCGAGCATACGCGAAGTTTGGCGCACATATTCGGCACGCATCACCTCGTTTGGCACCACTGCAATGGACCGCAGCACCTCGGTGACAACACCGGCTCGCTTTATGGGGTCGTTTTCCACGCCTTCGAGCAATATACGTGTCTTAAACGAGATAAAGTCCACTTCGTGCGCCGCTATGTATTCCTCCACCTCGGTAAGAGAATGCGACTGCGCAAACGAGTCCGGATCCTCGCCGGGCGGGAGCAGGAGCACGCGGATGTTCATTTCTTCGGCAAGCAGCAAGTCGATGCCGCGGAGCGAGGCGTGGATACCGGCGGGATCGGCGTCATAAATCACCGTTATATTTTTTGTAAAACGGTGCAATAGGCGAATCTGACCGATGGTGAGCGACGTGCCCGACGAGGCGACAACATTTTCGATGCCGAGCTGGTGCATGGATATCACGTCCATGTATCCCTCGACGAGAATACATTTGTCTTGCTTCGATATGGCCTGGCGCGCCTGATAGAGTCCGTAAAGCTCGTTGCTTTTGTGATAGACAGGGGTCTCGGGCGAGTTTACATACTTTGCTTTTTTCTTGTCGGACGACAGGATGCGTCCACCGAAGGCGATTACACGCCCCGACACGGAGAAAATGGGATAAATGACGCGCCCGCGGTAGCGGTCGTAAAGCCCGCGGTCGGACTGCGCCACTAGTCCGGCCATAAGCAGGAACTTGTCGCTGAAACCTTTCGACTGCGCGTCGCGCAGGAGAGAGTCGCCACGGTCGAGGCTATAACCGAGACGGAATTTTTTTATCATCCGGTCGTTAATTCCTCGTTCGCGGAAATAGGCATATCCTACGTCGCGTCCTTCTTCGGTGTCGGCAAGGATGTGCTCGAAATGCCCGGCGGCGAAGGCGAGCACGGCGATGAGCGACTCACGCTCGGTCTCGGCCTCGCGCTCGGTGTCGGTCATCTCGCGGTCGACAATCTCTATATTGTATTTCTTTGCGAGATAGCGCAGCGCCTCGTTGTAGGACATGTTTTCAAGGTCCATGAGGAAGCTGACAGCCGAGCCGCCCTTTCCGCAACTGAAACATTTGAATATGCCCTTGGCTTTGGACACGGCAAAAGAGGGCGTGCGTTCGTTGTGGAACGGACATAGCCCCAAGTAGTTGGCGCCACGCTTGCGAAGCGACACGAAATCGCCCACCACCTCCACAATATCGGTGGCGTCAAGGATTCTCTGCACTGTTTCCCTGTCGATGCGTTTCATAATGCAAAAGTACAGAAAAAAAGGTAAGCGTGCAATATAATTTCGTAACTTTGCACAATCAATCAAATACAGGCAAACATGGAAATACCCCGGACAATTCACTATTGCTGGTTCGGCCGAGGGCCGCTGCCTGACTATGCGCGTAAGTGCATCGCTTCGTGGCGGAATTATTTCCCCGGTTATGAAATAATAGAATGGAACGAGGATAATTTCGATATCGGGATTCACCCGTATGTGCGCTCGGCTTATGACGCAGGCAAATATGCCTTTGTGAGCGACTATGCGCGTTTCTGGATTTTATATAATCACGGCGGCATCTACTTCGACACCGACGTTGAAGCAATCCGGCATTTCGCGGGAATCGAGAACACGCCTTTCATGGGGATTGAGCAAAATGGCGGCACTTCCGCCGGTGTGGCGCCGGGGCTTGGAATAGGAGCGTATCCAAAGATGGATATTTTCCGCGAAATGCTTGAAGAATACGCCGGGGCGGTTTTCGAGACAGGGAATGGCGTTCCCGAAACAGTGGTGGAGAAGGCTACTCGCGTGCTGCTTCGCCATGGATTCAACGGCAAAGACGAAAAACAAGAAGTGTCGGGAGTGCAGATATATCCGTCGGAAGTGTTTTGCCCGCTTGACCACGCCACCGGAATTCTCACTAAAACGGAGCGCACCGTTTCAATACACCATTATGCGGCATCGTGGCTCGACCATCGGACACTTGAATTCCGCCTTTACCGCTTGAAATGCCTGATGATAAAGATTTTCGGGAAAAGGTTTGTCATGAGCCTTGCCGAGCGGCTCGTTAAAGCGCGGCGTCGACGGCAATAGTGTATTTGGCGAGGGATGTGGCTTTGCGAATGGCTTTCAGCGACTTGCGGTCGAGGTCAAGCTCGGCATAGTCCCAAAGCGGTTTAATCTTTTGCAGAATTTGGGTGTCGCCGCAAAGCGTCGATTGATATTGCTCCAACATTGCAGCATGAAAACGGGCGAACAGCTCGCGGCGGTCGTCAAGGCTGAAATCGGTGCCGGCGGTCCATTCCCCGGCGAGCGAAGGCCGTGCAAGCAAGCCGCGCCCTATCATCACTCCGGCCAGCTGCGGATAGCGGGCTTCTATTTTTGAAATATCCTCGCGGCATTTGATATCGCCGTTATATACCACCGGATTGGCCGACGCTTCCGCAAAGGCCTCGAATTGGTCGAGCGACAAGGCTCCATCGTACATCTGGGTGGCGGTACGAGGATGCACAGCCACATATTCGAGCGGCATTGCGTTCAAAATCGGCAAAAGCGCACGCCACTCCTCACTGCTTTCAAGGCCCAGGCGCGTTTTCACAGAATAGGCCATATTGGAGTCGGCCTTAACCAGGCCGGCCACTAGCTCCATCATATCGAGCGCGCGAATTGCGGCAGCCCCGCGTCCACGCTTGGTCTGCATCGGGAAAGGACAGCCGAGGTTGAGGTCGACACGGCGAAAACCGGCTTCCTTCACGGCATCGACAAGCGTTGCAAATTCCTCGGCAGAGTTGAAAATCACCTGCGGAATTATCTCTACGCCGGAGGCCGACATAATTTCCACGGCTCGATGCAGACGGGCCACATCCTGCCTGCGGACCTGATTCTTCTCAATTCTTGAAAACGGCATGCAATAAGCGTCGGGCGCGCCATACACGCTATGGTGAATGTCGATGAAAGCGTTGTCGGTGTAGCCCTGCAACGGGGCGGCAAAAATTTTCATTTTCAATAAGCGAAAAGTGGCCGCTAATGTGTGTTAGCAGCCACTTGTATATGTTATGCAGTAATTTATCAACCGAGGTAGGTTTTCAGAAGTTTGCTCTTCTGGCCTTTAAGACGGCGGATTGCCTTTTCCTTAATCTGGCGCACACGCTCGCGTGTAAGGTCGAATTTGGCACCGATTTCCTCGAGTGTCATTTCCTGACAGCCGATACCGAAGAACATTTTCAGAATCTCGCGCTCGCGCTCATGGAGCTGGCGAAGCGCACGCTCCACTTCTTTGGAGAGAGATTCCTGGGTGAGGGTGGCGTCGGCCATGGGGGAATCGTCGTTGGTGAGCACGTCGAGAAGACTGTTGTCCTCGCCTTCGACGAAAGGAGCGTCGACGGAGATATGGCGGCCCGACACTTTGAGGGTGTCGGCGATTTTTTCAACCGGCACATCGAGAGTGTCGGCAAGCTCCTCGGGCGAGGGGCGACGCTCGTTTTCCTGCTCAAACTTCGACAGGGCCTTGCTTATCTTATTGAGCGAACCCACCTGGTTGAGGGGCAGACGCACGATACGGCTTTGTTCTGCGAGCGCTTGAAGAATCGACTGGCGAATCCACCACACGGCATATGAAATAAACTTGAACCCTCGTGTCTCATCGAATTTCTGGGCGGCCTTGATCAGACCCACGTTTCCTTCATTGATAAGGTCGGGGAGTGAGAGGCCCTGGTTTTGGTATTGTTTTGCTACGGAGACTACGAAACGAAGGTTGGCCCGCGTGAGTTTGTCGAGGGCGCGACGGTCGCCTTGACGTATTCGCTGAGCGAGTTCAACTTCTTCTTCAACCGAAATCAGCTCCTCGCGTCCGATTTCCTGGAGGTACTTGTCGAGCGAGGGGGATTCGCGGTTAGTGATTGATTTATTGATTTTTAACTGTCTCATATTCTCGGATTATGTTAGAGAGAGGGTATAATAGCCTGCAAAATTACTAATTTATTCTTTAATAACAAAGGATTTTCAAAATTATTTTGCAACATGCTAATTTTTAATGTTTTTTATAGTTGGGGAGTGTGGAAGTTGGGAAGTTGGGGAGTCGGCATAACAAATGCGCCGGCTGTCATCACGACATCCGGCGCATTTAACTTAAAAATCTAATCCTATGAAAAAACTAATTCATTTGTCATTACTTAACAACTTATGTTGATAAGATGCCTTGCTTCTTTCTGCTGTTGTATCTTAAAGACAACGCAAGGGGGTGTTTTGTTTAACGGCGCGACGCTTTTTTAGCATTTTTTATCATATTTCCTATGCCAAACGGCTGTTTCTTTTTGTCGTTTTCCAACTTTTTCGTAATTTTGCCCTCTCAAAATCACATATTTAAAGAAAAAAATGGCACAACAAGACGACGTTTTCAAGAAAATCATATCTCACGCCAAGGAATACGGCTTTGTATTCCCCTCCTCCGAAATTTACGACGGCCTGTCGGCTGTTTATGACTACGGCCAGAACGGCGTAGAGCTCAAAAACAACATCAAGCGTTACTGGTGGGATGCCATGACCCTGCTTCACGACAATATCGTGGGCATCGACTCTGCCATCTTCATGCACCCCACGATCTGGAAAGCCTCGGGCCACGTCGACGCTTTCAACGACCCGTTGATCGACAACCGCGACTCCAAGAAACGCTACCGTGCCGATGTGCTCATCGAAGACCAGATTGCCAAAATCGACGATAAAATCGAAAAGGAAGTAGCCAAGGCCCGCAAACGCTTCGGCGAAACTTTCGACGAGGCCATGTTCCGCCAGACCAACGGACGCGTACTTGAATATCAGGCCAAGCGCGAAGCCCTGCACCAGCGTTTCTCCGATGCGATGAACGCCGGCAATCTCGACGAGCTGCGCCAGATTATTATCGACGAAGAAATAGTATGCCCAATTTCGGGCACCAAGAACTGGACGGAAGTGCGCCAGTTCAACCTCATGTTCAAAACCGAGATGGGCTCTACCGCCGACGGCGCCATGACCGTTTACCTCCGTCCGGAAACCGCACAAGGCATATTTGTCAACTACCTCAACGTGCAGAAGACCGGCCGTATGCGCATCCCCTTCGGCATCGCCCAAATCGGCAAGGCCTTCCGCAACGAAATCGTAGCACGCCAGTTCATCTTCCGCATGCGCGAGTTCGAGCAGATGGAAATGCAGTTCTTCGTGCGCCCCGGCCAGGAAATGGAATGGTTTAAATATTGGAAACAATGGCGACTCAGCTGGCACAAAGCCCTTGGCCTCGGCGATGAAAAATACCGCTATCACGACCACGAAAAGCTCGCCCACTACGCCAACGCCGCCACCGACATCGAGTTCCAGATGCCGTTCGGCTTCAAGGAAGTGGAAGGCATCCATTCCCGCACCAATTTCGACCTTTCCCAGCATGAGAAATTCTCGGGCAAAAAAATACAATATTTCGACCCGGAACTCAACGAAAGCTACACGCCCTATGTGATCGAGACTTCGATTGGCGTGGACCGCATGTTCCTGTCGGTGCTCTGTTCGTCGTATGAGGAACAGCAGCTCGAAAACGGCGAGACCCGCGTCGTGCTCCACCTTCCCGCCGCGCTCGCTCCGGTGAAATGCGCCGTGCTGCCCTTGGTCCGCAAAGACGGACTGCCCGAAAAGGCCCGCGAGATCGTCGACGACCTCAAATTCGATTTCACCACGCACTATGAGGAAAAAGACGCCATCGGCCGCCGCTACCGCCGCCAGGACGCCATCGGCACACCATTCTGCATCACCGTCGACCACCAGACCCTCGAGGACAACACCGTGACACTCCGTCACCGCGACTCCATGCAGCAGGAACGCGTGGCCATAGCCGACCTTCACCGCCTGATTCACGACCAGGTGAGCCTGCCGTCGCTTCTCCGTAAAATCAACAAATAAATATCTCCTCAATGAAAAAGATAATTATAATAGCCGTAGTAGCCGTTGTCGTACTCCTTTTGGGTGGCAACGGGTGCTCGACTTACAACAAAATGACAACCGCCGACCAGGAAGTGGAAAGCGCATGGGGCGAAGTCCAGAATCAGTATCAACGCCGGTTCGACCTCATTCCCAACCTTGTCGAGACAGTGAAGGGCTATGCCAAGCACGAAAGCGAGACGTTTGAAAACGTGACACGCGCACGTGCCGGCCTGTCTGACGCCTACAACAATGCGCAGCAATTGCAGCCGCAAACCGAGACCTTGCCCGACGCGCAGCAATTTGAGCAGTACAACCAGGCTCAGGCCGACCTCAACCGCGCGCTCAGCATCTATGTCAACGCCGTGCGCGAGGCATATCCCGACTTGAAAGCCGACCAGCAGTTCCGCGACCTGCAAGTGCAGCTCGAAGGCACGGAAAACCGCATTGCCACAGCCCGCACCCGCTATATCGACATAGTAAAAGACTACAATCTAAGCGTAAAGCGCTTCCCTGCTAAAATCTGGGCGTCGATTTTCGGATTTGACGCTAAACCCCAGTTCCAAGCCGACCGTGAGGCACAAAATGCTCCCAAAGTACAATTTTGATGAAAAAATATCCTATCATAGCACTGCTCATCTGCGCCTTGGCCATGCCATGGATTTCTTCGTGCAACGATGACGACGACAACCAGGACATCTGGTCGGCATACGAGAAATGGCGTAAAGAAAACGACAACTGGCTTGCCGAACTCCAGGGCAAAAAAGATGAGACAGGAAATCCCTACTACAAGACTATTGTACCGGAATGGGACCCGGCAGCGTTCGTGCTTATACATTATTATAACGACCGCAGCAAAACCGAGGGCAAGCTCTCTCCGATGTACACCTCCACAGTCGACACCCGCTACATCGTTCACTATTACGACGGCACACCGCTCGACTCGTCGTACAACAACTCGCTTTACGGTCCCGGCATATTCCGCACGCAGCTTTCGTCTGTGATTCCCGGATGGACCATCGCTCTTGAAGACATGCGCGTTGGCGACACCGCCGAGGTAATCATTCCTTACGAACAGGCCTACGGCGCGAACACATCTTCGGGCGTAGTGCCCTACTCCGCCCTTCGCTACCAGATCGGGCTTGTAGACATCCCCGACTACGAGAAGAACCCCAAATAAGCGACAGCCCAAGGGTGACAAACCCCAAAACGTCCAGGACATGACTATCGGAAACATCAATCTTGGAGAACGTCCGGTGATGCTTGCCCCAATGGAAGACGTCACCGACGAATCTTTCCGCCTGATTTGCAAGGAACAGGGGGCCGACATGACGTATACGGAATTTGTTTCCGCAGATGCGCTTATACGCGACATTGCCGCCACCACCCGCAAGCTGCACATCAATGCAGCCGAGCGGCCAACCGCCATTCAGATCTACGGACGCGAACCGGGTCCCATGGTTGAGGCCGCGCTCATAGCCGAAAAGGCCGAGCCCGACCTTATCGACATAAATTTCGGCTGCCCGGTTAAAAAAGTGGCGGGCAAAGGCGCCGGAGCGGGATTGTTGCGCGATGTGCCAAAGATGCTCGAGATAACGCGCGCCGTGGCCGATGCCGTGAAATTGCCCGTAACGGTCAAGACACGCCTGGGCTGGGACTGCAATTCAAAGATAATCGTCGACCTTGCCGAGCAACTCCAAGATTGCGGCATAGCCGCGCTCACCGTGCACGGACGCACAAGGTCGCAGATGTATACCGGAACGGCCGACTGGGCCACGATAGCAGCCGTAAAGGCAAATCCTCGCCTCACCATCCCCGTAATCGGCAATGGCGACATCGTGTCGGGCGAGACAGCCGTGCGCGCTTTCGAATCCGGCGTCGACGCCATCATGGTAGGTCGAGCTTCAATAGGGGCGCCGTGGGTGTTTCGAGAAATCAAAGCAGCCGTCGCCGGCAAAGAATTCACACCACCCACATTGGCCGAAAAATTTGCCATAGTGCGTCGCCAGATTATTGAATCGGTAGGCCGCATCGACGAATACCGCGGCATACTTCACATCCGCCGTCATCTGGCCGTGTGCCCTCTTTTCAAAGGAATACCCAATTTCCGCGAGACACGCATTGCGATGCTGCGGGCCGACACTCTCGACGAATTAATGAATATAATCAATCATGTAGAACGCGATATTCTTCCTTCCCTATGAAACGCTTATCCGCCATTATAGTCCTCGCCGTGGCAACAGTTGCCTCTTGGGGACAAACCAAGACCTACACGTTGAATATAGGCGATTTCGACGAACTGACTGTGGTGAACAGCATCAATGTGTCCTACTGCATGGACCCCGACAAAGCCGGCACGGCCGTGTACACGTGCTCGCCCGAAATCGCATCTTACATCACGTTCACCAACGACAAGGACAGGTTGAAAATAGAGGTGATAACACCCGAAAACACTCTTCCGGTCGCAGGGCTCCCCTGCGTGAAGGTGTATTCATCGTCGCTTGAAAAAGCTCAAAACTGGGCCGACTCGACGCTTACCGTCGAAAACAACCAACCGGCGCAGGTGTTCAAGGCGAAAGTAATAGGCAACGGAAATCTTGTGGCACGCAACATACACGCCACACGTGTGGAAGGAGCCGTTGAAGCCGGCAACGGGCATGTGTATCTCCAAGGCAAGGCGCGCAACGGCAAATTCAACATCATGAGCGCAGGAGCCATTGAGGCCGGAGATCTCGAAACGGTGAAAGCATCGTGCCGCGTATTTGGTTCCGGAGCAATCGACTGCAACGTTTCAGAAGACCTCTCTGCATTTGGCGCCGGCTCCGGCAAAGTCTACTATCGCGGCACCCCAAAAATCAAAAACCGCACCGTAGGCATCAAACTTATAAGCGTAGACAATCCCGAATAGTCCATCGAAACCTTAAAAACACAAACTGCGCGGTCGATAAAGTGGAATGCCATCGACCGCATTGGCTCGCAGGTGCTTTACGCCCTTACGGGACTGGTGCTTGCGTGGCTGCTAAGCCCTACCGATTTCGGCCTGGTAGGGGCGGTGCTGATATTCCAAGCGTTTGCATGGCTGCTGATCGACAGCGGATTTTCATTCGCGCTGATACAACGGAAGAATCCGACGAGGCTTGATTACAGCTCCGTGCTGTGGTTCAACCTTGCCGTGGCGTCCATCCTATACATTATATTATATATATGCGCGCCGCTTATAGCCGACTGTTTCGACGGCGACCGCAGGCTTGTGCCCTTGTCGAGAGTGATGTTTATCACTATTGTGACAAACGCGTCGGCGATAGTGCAGTCCAACCGTCTGATAAAACAGATGAATCCGCGTCCGTTGGCCATGGCGAATCTAGCCGCCCTTGTGGCCGGAGCCATAGTGGGAATCTGGATGGCTTTTGCCGGCTACGGCCCTTGGGCGATAGTATGGCAGTCGATAGCGATATCGGTTGTGAAATCAGCCATACTGTGGGCTACGGGACGCTGGCTGCCTTTGATGCGTTTCTCATGGCAGGCGCTCAGGAGTTTTTTTTCTGTGGGCGGTTCGATGATGTTTACCGCGTTTTTGAACACCCTTTTCCAAAACATATATTCTTTCGTCATAGGCAACCGCATAGGCCTTGCGCCGCTTGGCTATTTCACCCAGGCCAACAAATGGAGCAAAATGGCGGTAGTGTCTATTTCCATGACGCTTACATCGTCGCTGCTGCCTGCGCTTTCGCAGGTTCAGGACGATGAGGAGCGATTCAAACGGCTGTCGCTGCGCATGGCGCGGCTCACCGCCTACATCTCGGCGCCCGTGCTTATTGGCCTTATCGCGATGGCCACGCCCACATTCCATATCATGTTCGGCGACAAATGGGATGCGTCCATCATTCTTTTCCGGCTTTTGCTTTTCCGAGGGATGTTCACCGTAATGACCGACCTTTACAACAATTTTATAATAGCCCTGGGCCGTTCGCGTCTTATCGTGAAAATGGAAATAGTGCGTGACGCCACGGCCCTCATAGCCTTGGCGGCTACCCTGCCGTTCATGGCCGCCGAATCAGCCTCGCATCCTTTGCTCGGCGTCGAGATTCTGCTCTACGGCCAGATAGCCGCAGGAGCCGCCGCATACGTTATAACACTTGTGTCGGCAGCCCGAACGGCATCGATACCCGTGGCGAAACTGTTCGGGGCCGGGATGCCGTATTTTATTCTTTCGGCTCTTATCGCCGCCGCAATATCGCCAATGCTTTTTCTCGACTGGCACCCATGGGCAATCCTCGCCGCGATGAGCATCACAGCCCTTTCCGCCTACTTGCTTATAAACAAGATGGCCGGTTCGCGCATCCAAGCCGACGCATTGGCTTATATCTTGCATCGGCGTTAATCGAGCTCCTGAAATTCGGCTTGCTATTTTTGAGATTTTTTTGTAATTTTGCGAAATAAACTTTCAAAGCATAAGTCATGGTACACCGTATTATAACAATAATAATGCTCTGCATTGGTTTTGCAGCCAATGCGCAGGACGCCGAACCTGTGACATGGTCGGCCAAAACCGAAATGAGCTCGCCCACCGAAGGCACTCTCATCGTAAAGGGCACAATTGCCCCCGGATGGCATATCTACGGCACACAGCTGCCGGAAGGTGGCCCGAAACCCACGACAATTTCATATTCCGGCTCGAAAGGCGTGGAATTTGAAGGCAAGACCGCGGTATCGCCCGCGCCTATAAAAGAAAAAGACCAAATGTTTATGATGGAGCTCACCACCTGGGAGAATTCCGTGACATTCCGTCAGAAGTTCAAAGTTACCGACCCGGAGTCGGCCCGCATCGTTGTAAAAGCCACGTATATGTCGTGCGACAACATGAACTGCATGCCTCCGAAAACAAAGCGAATAAACGTTAAGATACAGTAATAAATATGAAACAGACACACAAAATAATAACGGCGATATTGGCCGTGATACTCGGCACGCTGGCCATGGCGGCCCAGCCGAAGAGCAATGTGACATGGACAACGTCTGTTGATGTCGACAGCCGGGGCGAAGGAGCCGTGACATGGACCGCGCGCTTTGAGCCGGGCTGGCATATCTACGGGCTCACGATGCCTGAAATCAAAGATATGCCCACATACCCGACACGCTTCACTGTGCAACCGGCCGATGGCGTGACGCTCGTAGGCGAAGTAGAGACATCCCGTCCGGCCGAAACTCACTTCGACCCGGTCATGTCGCTTGAACTGCCCATGTGGGAAGGAGAACCTGTGACTTTCACGCAAAAAATACGTCTTGCGTCTCCCGAGCTCACCACCGAGCTGTCAGGCTCGATTGAATATATGGCTTGCTCCAACAAGGCTTGCACCCCCCCGGCCACAGAAAATTTCAGCCTGCAAATCGGCGACCCGTCAAAAATAGAAACGCCGGTGTCAGAAGACAAGCCCGAGACCGCCACCGTGACGCATCAAGCCCCGTCTGCCGAGGAAGCGGACTGGTGGGCTCCGGTAGAGCCGGACACGAACACGGCATCGGCATCTGACACATCATCATGGTGGATGATTTTTGCCATAGGATTTTTAGGCGGATTGCTCGCCATGCTCACACCCTGCGTGTGGCCTATGATACCGATGACGGTGAGCTTTTTCCTGAAAACGACCAAACAGCGGTCGAAGGCCATAACCAACGCCGTAATATACGGGCTGAGCATCGTCGTTATCTTCCTTATCCTCGGCATCGGCATAACGTTGTGTTTCGGAGCGGGCAAGCTAAACGAAATTGCCACCTCCGCCGTGTTCAATATTATTTTCTTCTTGCTGCTCGTAGTGTTTGCCATATCGTTCTTCGGAGCGTTCGAGATAAAACTGCCGTCGCGCTGGGCCAACGCCATGGATAATAAGGCGGAAACCACCTCTGGACTTGTGAGCATATTCTTCATGGCCTTCACTCTGGTGCTGGTATCTTTCTCTTGCACCGGCCCGATTATAGGCACTCTCCTCGTTGAAGCCGCCTCGCAGGGCGCAATCATAGGCCCGGCTGTGGGCATGGGCGGTTTTGCCCTCGGGCTTGCTTTGCCATTTGCCCTTTTCGCAATATTCCCGTCGTTTTTGCAAGCTATGCCAAAATCGGGCGGATGGCTCAACTCCGTAAAAGTGGTGCTTGGCTTCATTGAATTGATTCTCTCGCTGAAATTTCTTTCCGTTGCCGACCTTGCCTATGGCTGGCGGATACTTGACCGCGAGGTATTCGTGGCAATATGGATAGTGCTGTTCATCCTCCTGGGCATGTATCTGCTCGGCAAACTGCGCTTCGCCCACGACGACAAAAAAGACCACACATCGGTAAGCGGCCTGTTCCTTGGCGTGGCGTCGCTGTCGTTTGCCGTTTACCTGCTTCCCGGCCTGTGGGGAGCCCCGCTCAAAGCCATCTCGGCTTTTGCTCCGCCACTCACCACCCAGGACTTCAACCTTTACGGCGGCGTACATCAGGAATTCGACGACTACGACCAAGGCATGACATACGCTCGCGAACACGGCAAGCCCGTGATGCTCGATTTCACCGGCTACGGTTGCGTCAACTGCCGCAAGATGGAAATGGCCGTGTTCGACACGCCCGACGTAAGGTCGATTCTCGACAACGATTATGTGGTGATTAAACTTCATGTCGACGACAAGACCGCCCTTGCCTCGCCCTACAAGGTCGAAGAATACGGCAAAGCCACGGAAATACGCACTGTCGGCGACAAATGGAGCTATCTTCAGCGTCATAAGTTTGGCATAAATCAACAGCCCTACTATATGCTTCTCGACAACGAAGGCAAACCTTTGGCCTCATCCCGCGACTACGACGAGAACGTTGCTGCCTTCGTCAAGTGGCTCAACGACGGCAAAACTGAATACAACAAATAGACATGTACAAGAATCACACCCGTGAAGAAAAGATAGAAGCACTTGGCCGCGTCATCGACACGCTCGACATCTTGCGCGTGCAGTGCCCCTGGGACGCCAAGCAGACCAACGAGTCGCTGCGCCCCAACACCATCGAGGAAACTTACGAACTGGCACAGGCGCTTCTCGACAACGATGACGCCAACATATGCAAGGAACTCGGCGACGTGCTGCTTCATGTGCTTTTCTACTCGAAAATAGGCTCGGAAAAAGAACAATTCGACATTGCCGATGTCGCCGACCGCCTGAACGAGAAACTTATATTCCGTCATCCCCACATCTTTGGCGATGTGAAGGTGAACGATGCTCACGATGTGGAACAAAACTGGGAGCAAATTAAACTGCGCGAGAAAGGCGGCAACCGCACGGTGCTTGCCGGCGTCCCCGACGCGCTCCCCGCGCTTGTCAAGGCTTTCCGCATCCAGGAAAAGGCCGCCAACGCCGGTTTCGATTGGGAAAAGCCCGAAGACGTATGGGAGAAAGTGGCGGAGGAAACTTCGGAAGTGGGCGCGGAAATAGCCTCGGGCAACCGCGACGCTCTTGAAGCGGAATTCGGCGACCTGCTTTTCGCCGTGATAAACGCCGCCCGCCTCTACAAAATAAATCCGGAAAATGCCCTCGAACGCACAAACCGCAAATTTATCTCCCGCTTCAACTTCATCGAGAGCCAAGCAGCAGCGCAGGGCCGCAAAATCGGCGAACTCACACTCGACGAGATGGAAGCCCTGTGGCAACAGGCAAAATTGAATAAATAGGCATACAATCAAACGCTTTCAATCGATTGGTCCGGAAAACACGTGCCAATCGATTGAATTTGCGTTATAACCAATCAAGCATCACGCAAATTGATTCTCTGCATAACTGAAAAGCCGTCAGTGGCAAAAGACATAGCATCGATTCTCGGCGCAAATGTGCGTCGGGAAGGCTTCTATGAGGGCTCGGCAGACTGCCCCTATAAAGTGACATGGACATTCGGCCACCTCTGCTGCCTCAAAGAGCCGCAGGACTATACCGATATGTGGAAACGCTGGTCGCTGGGCTCCCTGCCAATGATTCCCCCGAAATTCGGAATAAAACTTATCGATGACAAAGGCATCGAACGCCAGTTCCGCGTCATCGAGACTCTGATAAGCGAGGCCGCAGAGGTAATAAACTGCGGCGATGCCGGCCAGGAAGGCGAACTAATCCAGCGATGGGTGATGCAAAAAGCCGGAATCAAATGCCCTGTGAGAAGGCTATGGATATCATCGCTCACCGACGAATCGATAAGAAAAGGCTTTTCCGAGCTTAAACCGCAGGCCGATTTCGACAACCTCTACCTCGCCGGCCTGTCGCGAGCCATCGGCGACTGGCTTCTGGGCATGAATGCCACCCGCCTGTTCACAATAAAATACTCCGGTCCGGGAAAAGTGCTGTCTATCGGACGAGTCCAGACCCCCACGCTTGCATTGATCGTGCAGCGACATTTCGAGATAGCCAACTTCAAGCCCGAGGACTCCTGGGAGCTGCGCACCGTCTACCGCGACGTGACATTCATCTCCACCGGCGACCGTTTCTCAACCGAAGAGGCCTGCGTGGCCGAAATCGGACGCCTGGCTCCGCTCCCACTCTCCGTGACAGACGTAACAAAGAAAAAAGGCCGCGAGGCACCCCCCAGGCTTTTCGACCTCACGACATTGCAAGTCGAATGCAACAAAAAATGGGGATGGAGCGCCGATGAGACACTTCGCCTCATACAGTCGTTATACGAGAAAAAAGTAACCACATACCCACGCGTCGACACTACATATCTCACCGACGACATATACAAAAAAGTACCCGACATACTGCGCCGCATGACACCATATGCCCCGCAGACCGCCCCCGTGCTCGCACTGCCGAAACTGCCCAAAAGCAAAAAAGTATTCGACAACTCGAAAGTAACCGACCACCACGCCATAATACCTACCGGACAATTACCCGACATGCTCGTAGGCGACGAGCGCAAGCTATACCACCTTATAGCGATGCGATTTATCGCCGCATTCTACCCCGACTGCATTTTCGAACAAACCACAGTGCTCGCCAAAGTCGACGACACAGAGTTCAAGGCAACAGGCAAAGTCATAACCGACCCCGGATGGCGCGTGCTGTATAACAAGAAAAACAATAATGCCTCCGAATCTGAAAACCCCGAAGCGGAATCAGACTCAAAACTCCTGCCCCCGATGCGCAAAGGCGAAGGAGGCCCCCACACACCTTGCTTCGCGAAAAAAACATCCCAACCGCCCAAGCACTATAACGAAGGCACGCTTCTTCGCGCGATGGAATCAGCCGGCAGGACCGTCGACGACGAACAGCTGCGCGATGCCATGAAAGAAAACGGCATAGGCCGCCCTTCCACACGTGCCGCAATTATCGAGACACTATTCAAGCGCAAATATATAATTAGAAAAAACAAAAATATTCTCGCCACCGAAGCCGGCATCAACCTTATAAAAATAATAAATGAGGAACTGCTCAAATCGGCAAAACTCACCGGAATATGGGAAAACAAACTCCGCAGGATAGAGCGCGGCCAATACTCTCCCGGCGAATTCATCTCCGAACTTAAAGCCATGATCTCACAAATTGTGATAAACGTGCTTTCCGACAATTCCGGCACAAAAATAAACACATCCGAATAGAAACAAAAAAATCAAATATTTAAAACACTGATTATCAATGAATTAAAAACCATATCTGTATTTTTTTGAAAAAAATATGACAAAAAATTTGGTGGGATGAAAAATTTGCTATAACTTTGCAATCGCAAATGAGAGCCACAGACTCTCAAAATGCAGAGAATATTGAAAATATGCCTCTTTAGCTCAGTTGGCCAGAGCACGTGATTTGTAATCTCGGGGTCGTT
>ERZ777011.404-NODE-404-length-67633-cov-84.048699_pt1 | contig 67633 bp, 56 predicted proteins | sample MGYA00374964_ERZ777011 | MGnify/ENA primary metagenome ERZ777011 (study PRJEB29310, sample SAMD00008975) | mouse gut metagenome | study: EMG produced TPA metagenomics assembly of the Metagenome analysis of fecal microbiota from mouse which was promoted...
CGAGATAGCGTTTCATAGCCTCGGAGAAGATTGCCGACTGCTCCGCGTCGAAATCAATCAGCGGCTGCATGGCGAAACTCAAAGGGTGGCTCTTGTTCGCGCCGGGGCGACCCACAAGGGCGACGAAAAGAATACAGTACTCCTGCCAGCAGGTCATGTGTTCGACCATGTGGGTGTTGCCGGTGGCTGCCGAAATAGCTGTCAGCATGGACATGGCAAGATAGTCTTTCGGAAAGCCGAGAACGGCGTTGGCCTCGGTGACAATATCGCGCATTTTCTTAGGCAGCACGTCAAGCGGAAAGGGGTTGCCGGATGTGTTTTTCTTTTCGGCGGTTTCTTCTTTTTTCATCGCCGGCCCCCTTTCTGCGTTACAGTTGCGGGCATAAGCACTCCGACGGCGTTGCCGTCTATGAGGCGCGCCTCCGCCCATTGCAGGAGTTCCGATTTACGGAAATGCAGCTTGGATCCGAATTTCTGGAACGGGATGGTTCCCGCGCTCGTTTCCTTGTAGAGCTGTCCTCTCTTTATCGGGTAGCCGTTGGCGTTGAGAAACTCCAAAGCCCCCTTCATGTCGAGCGAGTCACATTCGGGTTTGGCTGCGGTTTGATTAGCAGTTGAAGAAGTAGCTTCTTTCTCGGCGAGGTATTCCTCTACCGACCCCTTTACGAGAAGTTTGAGGACTTCCACGAAGGGGAGGTGTAAAAAGTCAGTCATGTTCATTGTGGATGTGGATTGATTAGTGGTCTGTGAAAGTCTTAGCGCATCGGGCATGGGCTTTTAAGGATTAAAAACGTTTGCGGTGTCATCATACAGATGTGGGGTGTTGTCAATAGGGTTAATATGTGCCTTCCAGCCCATGACTACACCCGGAGGGATAAGGCTGGTCGGCGGTTGATAATGTTTCGGGCGGCACGCCCTTGTGTCCTGCTAATCGGCGAAATCAAATGATATACACTCTGCTCCAATGCACGGATACTGCCACGGGATATAAGGCAATAGCGGTGCTGACCGATTATCGGCAATGGCTCTGCGCCATTGATAACGGTGTAATCATACGGGCATATCAGTGTTTCGCCCTTTTGCAAGGGTGCGGTCGGCAGAGGGGTCACGCCAATGCCGCTACAATCGCTATAGCGGTTTTAATCGGCGCGTCCCGCACGTCGGCTGCCAATGCTCCGTTACTCAAACAAGGAAAGTTCCGCTATGGTTCGCAGTGTCCGGCTTTGTCCGAAATGTTCCGCAGTACGTCCTGCTTTTTCTTTTCAGCGGTCATATCCTTGAAAGCTATATTAAGTTACGAAAATTTTTTGGAATTTGCAAATGTGGCGTGAATTATAGCAACGAAAGGAAAAAGGACACCGGGTATCCCTCCCGATGTCCAACCACTAAATCCACAATCAAAATAAAATTTATGACTGCGATTCGTATGCAAAGTTAAGTCTTTATTCTCACTTGCACAACCTTATAACGTTCCGGCAATGCTGAAAGTGCAGAATATAAAGCAATTTATTTCATTGATGAGTAGCTGACTGAACCAAGACTGTTGATTGCTTTCGACATTAGGTCGTCACTTGCACGAGTGTATTTTTCAGTATGTTTAAGGCTACTATGCCCTAAGAGAGTTGATACAGTCTTGATGTTCGCGCCTCCGTTAAGAAGATTAACCCCGAAACTATGCCGAGCACAATGCCATGTTATGTGCTTACCTATTCCGGCTCTTTTAACCCAACGTTTTACCGCTTTCAAACAAGCGTTATGGGAAGGTAGAGGGAAAATCCGATTATCCCGGTCATCTGTCGTTTCGGGTTGTCCTACTAACGAAAGTATATCATCATTTAAGGGAATGACAACACCACTCGCCGAACTATGTCCACGTGTCTTATTCTGCTCGAATATAAGCAACTTGTTTGCATAGTCAATATTTCGATATGTTATGTCGCTTACATCACACCAGCGCAGGCCGCAGAACAAACTGAAAAGAAAGGCACGTTGTATCACCGGGTTTTCATTTGCGTAATGCGTTTCCATTAGCCTTTTGATTTCTTCCGGCGAAAGCACTTCCTTTTTAAGCGTCTTTTCATCGACTTTGATTGTTATACCGTCGCATGGATTTTTCGGTAGTATATCTTTCTCAACGGCATTGGTGAGAACCTTTTTGAAACGTTGGTAGATTGATTGAGGGCCTTCACCCTTACCGTGAGCTTTGAGGTATTCTACAAAAGCCAACATCATCTCTTTGGTTAATTGCTGTGGTCGTATAATCCTGTCATACATGGCATATCCCGGTGTTTCTTTGAGAAAGGCACGAAAACGACGATGTGCCAATTGTATCATCCTTTTATCAGCCTTAGTGTAGTTTTCTATGTATTCATCAAAGAAATCATGGAAATTTGAGATACGCTCTTTCTTTAAGCGATATCCCTCTCTATCTTCCAACAATTGTTGCTCTCGCTCAAATCTTATTTTTTCGGCAAGTGCGAGTGTATTTTTGTTTTGGAGCCGTTCTTGTTGGGTTCGAGGTGCAATCCAAATGTAAAGATTGAGATTTTCTTTTCGGCGGTCATGTTTGATTTTGTACTTAGGTTTGCCTTTCATTGCTCCGTCGGTATAATACACTGGGTTGCCTTCATCATCAACGACGGGAGTTTCGGTACGCCCGAGGTAAAACTCAAGATAAAGGCTCGCGCGTCCGTCGCTCAATACGGACTGCTGTAGTTTAGGGTTTTGTTTGTTCTTTGTCTTGATATTTGCCATAAGTGTATACTTTTCTTTTCCACAAATTTACACATTCAAAAGTAATTCGTAAATTTGCATTAAAGAGTCATTAACAGTTCTATAACAACTGTGGTGTACTAAAAGTGTACTACTTGGCAAAAAATATCGAAAACGGCTATAAATGAATAGAAGACTAATTACATATAACTATCTGAAAACCATTGCGAATGGTTCTATTCATTTTCATGCGTTTTCATATCAATATCCCGGGTCCGGGTACAATCAGGCTGTCAATCTTGTGATTGACGGCCTGATTTTTTTATGGGCCTGCCGCAATCAGTCCAATGGCAGGCGGCGTGTAGGGCGCCGGTAGTACGGCGCCCGCGAAACCGGACGGCCATACGGGATGTGGTTGTGGGTGGCCTTCGGGGCGTAGGCGGATGCCGGTACCACGGCTGTTTAACGGCCGGGTGGCCGGGGGCGGGGATGTAAAAGGGCGGGGACCGGAGTCCTCGCCCTTGTGTGATGTGTCTTATGTTCTTTGGTGCGGAAAAGTGTGTAAATGTCAGAAGGGGTAGGTTGATGCCTGTACGCCGCGCATTATGCCGTCGATGGCGTACTGACACTTGGCTTTGCCGTCGGTGCGGTTGATGTCGCCTCCGGTCTCCCAATAGAAGGGTATGCAGCCGTTTTTACGTGCCTCGCGGGTAACGACCTCGTTCCATAAGGCGCGCGATGCCTCGTGCTTGTCGAGCGGAGTGGCGTTGCTGCGTATTGAGGTGGCGTATTCACCGAGTATGACGGGGATGCCTTTGTCTGCGTAAGCCGACTTCATCTTGGCAAACTGCGTGGCCACGGAGTTTTCATCATGTCCGGTTGAGTTGCGGTCTGAGCCCGCCACAAGGTTTGCGGCACCCCAGAACCATTTCACGCGTGAACCTTGAAACCAGTCGTTGTCCTTTTCCAGTATGGTGAAGTCTGACGGGTCGTAGAAGTGTACTTCTACAAATAGTTTTCCCGAGACGGGGTCGACGGGCATGTGCTTGATGTAGTTGTCCTTGACCGAGAGGTCGATGTTGGTCGACGGAGCCTGTACTATGAGGTGGCGCAGCGAGTTGTTGCCTCCGGTGGCGCGTACTGCGTTGATGAAGGTCTGCTGATACTTGATGATGTTCTGTACCGACTGCTCGGCTTGGGCATCGGTGTTATAGCCGGGCTCGTTCATGCCGGCGAAGAGCAGATGCTCGTCGTAGCGCTTGAGTTGAGCGGCAATCTGGGTCCAGTAGTCGTGCTGCTTCTTGTTAATCTCCTCGCTGTAGGCGTTCTGTACGTTGTTCTCAAGCCAGCCGCCGTCCCAGTGTATGTTGACGATGGCATACATGCCTTCGGCCACGATCCAGCCCACTACTTCGTCCACGCGGGCGAGCCAGTCGGGGTCGATGGTGTTTTTATTCTTGTCGGTCACATGGCTGTCCCAAGCGCAGGGTACACGCACGGCGTTGAAGCCGAGGGCTTTCAGTCCCTTGATGTACTCTTGGTTGACTTTGGGATTGCCCCATCCGGTCTCGCCTGAAGGCACCTCCATGGTGTTGCCTATGTTGACGCCGGTGGTCATGAGCTTGGCAAGGTCAATGGCCGAAATGTCTTTGATAGTGGCGTCGGGGCCGGGCTCGGGCACTACGTATGCCGATGTCTGCTTGACGAGCACGGTGCGTGCCACGTTCTGGGCGAATACATGTACTTTTGCCGAGCGGGCTGTCTTGCCCTCGTTAGGTTCGGCGGCCACTGTCACTGTATAGCCTGAGGCGATGTTGCCGCTTACCGAGGCTGTGAGCCACGATGCGTCGGTGGGATTGCCGTCTTTGTCGACGTCGGCGCTTTCTATGCGGGTCTGTACGGGCACTGACGACTTGGCTACAAACGAGGTTGTACCTCCGGCAGGCTCTACGGCTATGCCTTCGGCAAGGAGCTCCGAGGGTATGTCGATGGTCTCGAAGCGGCTGTCGTTGTCATCGTCGCTGCATGATGCGAAGGGCAGAACCACAGCGAGCGACAGAAGAAGGTATAATTTTTTGAATATCTTCATAAATTGTATAGGGTATTAAAATATTTGCAGTGTTAATGAAGGGCGCCGCCTTATTGCACGGCGCCCTTGTGTATTATGGGTATTTTACCACTCAACGGCCGGGAATAAGCCGTCGACAGTAAACTTGACGCGCATTGAGGTCGTGAAGCCGAGTTCTGCGACTACGGCCGGGTTGGTATCGCTCGGGACACCGAAAGCACAGTATCCGCCGGTACCTGTCACTCCGTAAGTGTTCCAGAGTTCGAGGCGGTGCTTGGCTCCGTCGCTTGAGTTGGGCACTTTTGCGGCATCCCATCCGGAGAGAGTAGTGCCGTCTATGGCTATGTCGGTAAGCGTCATGTGTGTACCGGGGAATACGTTCATGAGGTCCTCGGTATTGATGAAGGTCATTATCGAACCTGCCGAATAGTCAACACCATAGTCGGCCGCGTTGAGAGTGATGTCAAATTCCTTCTTGCTCGGAGCGAGCTTGTTGTTTTCATCGACAATTGCGGTAAACGAGCCGTCGTTAGGTCCGGTCCAGTCGCCGCCCCATTGGGTAGGTTCGATGGTAACAAGGCCGGGTGTATATGCCGCAGGATTGGTGATGATCGTGTAGTCAATCTCAATCTTGGAGGTGAAGCTGACAGCCGGGTCGCTCTCTACATTGGTGGCTGCGCTGAACGGACTCTTGACAATCTTGCCGTCAGCAGCACCTTTACCCCAGATGTTGAACATCTCGATGCGATAGTTGCCGTTATTTTCAATGTCGCCATAGAAGAAGTCGTTGGCGTCAAACTTGATGGAGGTGCCGTCGGTGCGGATTTCGTTGATGAATATAACCACATTCGGGTACTTGGCAACGATGTTCTGGAAGTCGATGTTGACCACCATAGCACTTGCGGCACTGCCGTTGTAAGTAAGTGTATGCTTGCCGTCAAGTGCGGTAGCGTCAATGCGGTCAATGATTTCACCCCAGCAGCCGCTCCAGTTGCCATCGACCCACTGGAAGTTTACCGGAGTGGCATCGTCAAACTCACGCTTGCGCTCGCTGTAGTAGTTGAGCGAGTAGGCGTAGCCGTCGCCGTTGGGGAGCGCTATGCGCAGTCCGTCGTTGTCGAGGGCGAGTATCTTGAGCTTGCCGCTCTTTGTACCAATCCAAGTGTTGGCGCAAAGCACGTTGATGTCGATGTCGATGGTCTTGTCAGTCTCATCGATGGTGTAGGTGCCGGTCTCATCGGTGGCGGTGCCGTCCTCGGCTATGCGGTGTATGTTTACTTTACCGTCCTCGGTAAATTCCATGTAACCGTAGTCCTTGCCGTATGTGTAGCCGATCCAGCCGTTATCCTTACCCATCTCCCAGTATATCTGCTGGTCGAGGTTGGGGTAGTTGTTGGTGACGGTGTTCCAGTTGTCGGTGTCGCCCCACTGGGTGAACGGACCTTCAAATACGTGCTGCTTTCCGTCCTGACCGTTGTCAAGATACCACTTGGTATATAGATGTGCCTTTTCGAAGGGTACGTTGCGTGCAGTAGATATGGCTCGCACCGAGAGAGCCTGATATACGGGCACCGATATTTTTGTGCTGTTGCCCGAAAAGAACTGGAAGCCGTCGGCAAATGTGTTGTCAGACACGTTGATCGAGCCGGTGGCATAGTAGCCGACAGTGCCTTCGCCGGTCACGTCATTGGCGGTGCGTGTACCTGCGGCGGGCAGGAAGATGGAGTTGCCGTTGGGGCCTGTGAGCTGATATCCGGCCACGCCGTCTACTTCAGTCCATTCGGCCTTACACTTTGCGAATAGCTCTTCATAGTCGGCAGCCGAGGGAAGTGTGGCTACGCCGTCGGAAGCAAGCCATACGATGTCCTGCTTGGTCTTGTAGATGTCGGCTGAGGCGTATTGAGCGGGGTCAAACGAGTTGTTGACACCGGTGGCATCGCCGAAGCCGAAGAGTCCGCCGAGGTCAGTGGCGCTCTTTGCACCGAGGTTGCTCTTGGCCCACTTTACCGACAGGCCGAGGTCCACAAAGTCGTTGTCGGCATCAAAATCGGCAGCGGCGGTGGTGAACTCCTTTACATCGCCGTACACTATGCCCGAACCGAGGTCGAGATAAGCCGCATAGTAGTACTTGGTGGCGGGAGCGAGGCCGCTCTTGGCCACTGTAAACGCTGCTTCCTGCGATGCGGCGGGCAAGATGAGGCCGGCACGCACAGTCTCGACGTCGGGAGCGGTGGCTATGACAACGCCCACGGTAGCGTCGGGAGTGGCGTCGGTGGCCTGACCGCCCATGACAGCGCCGGCGAAGTCAACCGCCTGCGCATCGGCAGTGGTGACTTTGGCGTCGGTGGTGACGAGCGAGCTTACCTCGCCGGTGAATGTCACCTGATTTTTCAGGGTCACGAAAGCCTGATAGTATATGGTCTTGCCGGTAGGCAGGCCCGAGAGTGCGGCGGTGATGGTGGTGCCTCCGTCGGCGCGGCCCTCACCCTTGACGAGAGTGCCGTCGGCGGTGTTGGACAGAGCGTTCTGCTCGTAGCCGTACTTGAAGCCGACTTTGTAGAATGCGGCGCTCTTGTCGTCAAGGCCCTTGACCGTACCGTAGAGGGTAGCGGTTGTGGCGGTCACATCCGACGACCCGGTCGTTATCGACGAAGCGTCGATAACGGGGTCGGTGGAAATGAAGTAATTGTCATCGTCATCGCAGGCCGTGAACGAGAGGCCCAGCATCAGCGACGCGAATATAAATATTTTGTTTTTCTTCATTGTTTACTGTTCCTTTAAGGTAAATTTATTCGATGGTTAATGACGTAACGGAAGCTGTAACCTGACTTGCATCGATATTTCCGTCGGCATCAACAGGAGAATTGACGAGTCCTTTTTGCTGTATGCATATGGTTAAACAACTTGTTCCTTCAAATTTTAGTGTCTTGTCAGATGTGTTAGTCAGCGATATTTCGGTTTCGCCATTCTTATTGAGCGATACAGCTGATGGAACATCAAAACCTGCACCTCCGGAAGGCCATGTGAAAGGATCCAGATCTTTGTCGAAATTGTGGGCTAAGAGCACTTTAGGATCACTATCAGCTTTCCAGTCTATTCCGGACAAGGTGAAACGAATCTTGATTGTTTGTCCTTTTTTGAAACGAAGTTTTGTTATGTCAATAGGATACAGACCATCTTCATCATAGAAAGCGTTATATAATTCTATACGGTAATGATCGCCTGATTCAAGATAACTGTTGACATAATTGTTGTCCACTGCGAGTACGGTAGGACCGGTCTGTCCGCCGCCGATAGGCTTGATTTTGAGGCGGGCGCAGAGGTAGCGGTTCACTGCTCCGGTCTCGTCTTTTGCGGCGGGAACGCCGAGCACTATCTCCTCATTGTCGGGGTCGCATACCATTACTGTAAATTCTTTGCCGCTGATTGATATGTTGTCAACGCTAAGCAGAGTTATCTCTTTCTCGAATACGAGCTTGTTGCCTTCGATGGTGAATGCCGAAGCCGAAGCACCGTCAATGGTTTCAAGTGAAGCCTTGTATGTGCCGTTATTGCGTTCGAGAGTAAGGGCGAAGTCATCGATGGCGGGGTAAGCGGGAGCGGAGGGAGTTCCGTAGTTGCCGATCCACTGCCATGCACCGGTGAGTGCACCGTTGTTTTTCACCGCGCCGTTCCACCACATGTAGTCATACGGAGTCTCGTCGTTGAGCAGCAGTGTCGTGGCTGTGCCGAGATAAGACGCATCGGAGCCTACGATTGTAAAGAGCGACTCCGCAAGGTTGTCGTAAGAGGGCTGCTGTACGGGAGCGAGCTCTGCCGACGGACCGCCCGAGGGCCAAGTGCCGTCCCAGCCTTTTTCAACGTAGCATATGACAATGCGCTGGTCGCCGTTGCCTCCTGCGCCATCGTTACGTATGGCCTTGATGCCGAGCACATGCTCGTTTAGCTTCACGAGTTCGAGGTTCACCCAGTCCACGAGCCAGTTGTCGGCTACGTCGGGTGCGAGCCACTTCACGCCTGTGGGCATGGTCAGTGTCTTGCGGTCGGGGTCCATTACGAAGGGCTTTGTGACGCCGTTTACGGTAAGATTGGCTCCGTTTATGAGGTCAAATGTAAGTTCGGGCATTGAGGCGTATACATCGGCCGCAAACATCCAGTCGGGTTCGCCGGCACCCCATGCCCAGTTTACATCGTCAACATCGGGGTAGTCTGAAGCCTGATATTCCTTGCCGTCGGTAAATTTGTCCCAGCCCATGAAGTAATTGATGAACGTGAACGAACCCAAGTCAAGGTTGCCGTGGTCCATGACCCAAGTCTTGGACTGGTCGGCACCGCCGGTGAGGTATGTCCACAGCGGGTCGGTGAGCAGGTCGCCGTTGGTGGTGTTGATCGTGAACTTGTATGGCTCGCCGTACACCATGCCACCACGGGTCATGATGCCGAACTTGAGCTCATACTCGCCGGCGAAGGGTATGCGGGCTTCGGTAGAGTTTTTCTTCTCGATGCCCTGCGGATGTATCCAGCTGGTAACGTACTTGTTACCGAGAAGGCTTGTCATAGTCACTTTATTGGTGGCCTGATCTATCTCCACCTTATAGGCTTTACCTTCCACGAGGTCGTCGGCGGTCAGTTCGGGAGCCGACAGGTCATGGTCGTCAGGCGTACAAGCGGCAGCCAGCATGAGGGCGGCGCTTGCAAGAAATGAATAATACTTAAGCTTCATAGTTTTCTGATGATATGATTATAGTGTGTGTTGTCATTAATACCAGCCTTCGTTTTGTTTCAACACGCCGTTTGAAAGGACTATCTGGTCGTTGGGTATCTGACAGAGACCTTTCTTGGCTACAATCTTTGACTTGTCGTAGGTGACGCGGGCCGGAGTGCCTCCGTTCATTACGTCGCCTGCGCCTGCCACAACAGCATCGGCCATCACTTCCACGCCCTGACGGAGAAGGTCCCAGTAACGGATGCCTTCAAAGGCGAGTTCGCGGGCGCGTTCGGCCATGATGTTCTCCTTGTTGACGGCTATGTCGCCCAATCCTGCGCGGCTACGCACCTCGTGCATGTATGCGGCGGCTTGGGGCGATCCTAACTCGGCTGCCATAAGAAGAACGTCGGCATAGCGTACTATATTGTACGGCTGACAGTTATTTATCTGCATATCGCCCGCTCCGGTCGACATATTAGCATTTTTTATGACAAGATTGCCTCCGTCATCGAGCTGATAGAATGCGAGCGGCGAATACTTCTTGACGGTGTAACCCGTGTATTCACGCCAGTCGTTGTACGAGGGCTTGAAGTTGGCGTCGCCGTTTATCTCCTCGCCGGCTATGTCGATGACACCGGCTTTGCGTCGCGGATCGGCCGAATCATAAATCTTGTTAATGAAGCCCGGTATCACCGTGCAGGCTCCCCAGCCGCAGTAGTAGGGCACCACGCTCAGCGGGTTGCGCATACCCATCATCACCTGCCAGCGGTTGCCGTCGGCGGCTCCGTCGGTGGCATAAGAGGCCATAGGGGTGAAGTTCATGCTGAGCACCACTTCCTTGTTGGCGTCGCCGGCGTAGGTCGATGCTTCGGTGTTCCATCCGGGGGTGGTTATGTTGGCTACTACCGATGCTGCGGGCCAAAAGTCCTTGTAGTCATCGAGCAGTTCATAGTTTGAGCTTGCTATGACATCTTCAACGGCAGCGAGGGCGTCGGCTTTGGTGACAACACCGGTGGTGTTGCCCTCGGCATCGGTGAAGCCGGGTTCCTTGCCGTAATAACCGGTATAAAAGAGGTACGCGCGTGCGAGGACAGCCTCGGCGGCATACTTGGTGATGCGTCCAAACTGGTCCTTCGTCAGGTTGGCGTTATCGGGTATATTCTCTATGGCATATTTGAGGTCCTCGAATATAGCGGCATAAACCTCGGCGGGGTCGGCCTGCTCACGGTTTTCGTTGACCGGAGTCAGGAACAGGGGTATATGGCCCCACAGACGCACCATGTCGAAGTAGAGAAGTGCACGCAGGGCGCGTGCCTCGCCCATGTACAGACCGCGGTTTGAGCCGGTCTGCGCCCACTGTATCTGCTCTTCGCGGGTTATCAGCTCGTTGCAGCGGTAAACACCTGCGTAGTAGCGCTGCCAGTCGAGGGTGAACATCTGCAGGTCGGCGGGCGACTCGGCCTGATCGAAGCGGTCGATGACCTGATAGTTGCGGCCGTCGGAGTTGCCGGTGCCGCCGTAGCACTCGTCGCCCATGACGGTCGAAGCCACGTAGAAGCCTACGCCGGGCGAGGTCGAGGTCTGGCGCCATCCGTTGTAGCATCCGATCAGAGCGCGCCATGCATCGGCCTCGGTCTTGTAGAAGTTGTCGGTATTGGACTCTGTCTTGGAGTTGACGTCGAGGAAGCTCTCGGCACATGACGAGAGTCCGAGTGCGGCGGCAACACCGATAGTCAGTATGTTATATCTTATTTTAGTCATAATATGTAAATAAACTTATGAGTTTTCAAATCTTAGAATGAAAGGTTGACACCGAAGAGGAAGGTGCGGGGACGCGGATAGTAACCTATGTCGACGCCCGATACCCATGACTGTGTGCCGTAGCCGATCTCGGGGTCCATACCGTCATACTTGGTCCAAGTGATGAGGTTCTGTGCTTGGAAGTAGAGGCGGCACTGGCTGCACCACTTCTGGTTGATGAGCGGAGCGAAGTTGTAGCCGAAGGTGAGATTGCTGATGCGGAGGTAGTCGCCGTCCTGCACATAAAGGTCGCTGAACTGCCAGTTGATGTTCTGGTTGGTCACGCGGGGTATGCGGTTTGATGTGCCTTCGCCTGTCCAGCGGTCGAGGATGGCGGTGGTGTAGTTGGCCTGCTGGCTGTCCCAGCTGCGGTAGCTCTGCACGATCTTGTTGCCTGCCACGCCTGTGGCCACGATGCCGAGGTCGAAGTTCTTCCAGTAGAGGTTGACGTTGAAGCCGTAGGAGAGCTTGGGCATGCCGTTGCCGAGGTCGACCTTGTCGTTGTCGTCGATGATGCCGTCGCGGTTGACGTCGACAAAGATTACGTCGCCCGGCTGGGGATTGTCCTGAAGGGTGCCGTTGCCGGCCTGCAGCCAGCGGTTGATTTCATCCTGATTCTGGAAGATGCCGGCGGTCTTGAAGCCCCAGAAGTAACCGATGGGTTTGCCGTTTTCGGCGCGGTAGAACTCGGGAGTGTTGTTGTACAGTTCGTTGGAATTACCGTGGATGATGCCGTCCTGATTGGGTATCGAGCCGACTTTGTTCTTGTTCCAAGCACCGTTGACGCCTACGCTGTAGGAGAAGTCCTTGCCGATGACGTCGTTCCAAGTGACGTTGAGCTCGACACCGGTGTTTTTCACGTCACCGCCGTTGATGAAGGGGGCGCCTGTGCCGGCAGTGGCGAGTATGGGCGCTTTCACGAGCCAGTCGCGGGTGGTCTTGATGTAGAAGTCGAAGTTGACCGACAGGCGGTTGCCGAGAAGTCGGGCGTCGAAGCCGAGGTTGGTCTGCTCTGAGGTCTCCCAAGTCACGCCGAGGTTTCCGAGCTGGCTGGGATATGCGCCCCAGTTGTTGGCCCATATGGTGTTGTATTCGCCGTTGTACACTCCGTTAGGACCGAAGTACTCGCCGAAGAAGTAGTTGGCGTAAGTGTTTTTGATCGGTGACAGGTACTGGTAGTTGTCGATGTTCTGGTTACCTACCTGACCCCAGCTGACGCGCAGTTTCAGGAAGTCGAGCCAAGAGGCCGTCGGTTCCATGAACGACTCGTTGGATATGTTCCATCCGGCCGATACCGAGGGGAAGTAGCCGAAGCGGTGGCCGCGGGCGAATTTTGACGATCCGTCGGCGCGGAATGTGGCGTTGATCATGTATTTTTCCTGCCAGTTCCATCCGAGACGTCCGAAGTAGCTGACCGAGCGCGAGTCGTCGTGGGGATATCCGGCGGCGTTAAGTCCGTCGGCAGTCGATGCGCCGGTGCCGTTGCTTACCCAAGCATGTTCCCAGTCATCGAAGCCCTCTTTGAGGTAGCCCTGCTTGCCTTCGAGGAAGGTGCCCTGATAACGGTAGGCCTCCATACCTATAAGTGCGTTGAACGCATGTTCGCCGATGTTCCAGTCATAGGTGGCGGTGTTGGTCCAAGTCATGCCGAGCGAGTTGGTCTTGTTCTGGCTTACTTTGGTGTAGGAGTGGGAGGTGTCGGTCGAGGTGAACTGATATACCGGCTCGAAGTTGCGCCATTCCGAAGCTCCGTAAACGACACCGAACACGGTGCGTATGCGCAGGTTCTTTATCGGCTCTATCTGGGCGTATACGTTGCCCGAGAAAGTAGCATTCTTGGACTGGTTTTTCAGCAGCATCATGTTACCGTAGGGGTTGCCGTCGCCCTTGTTCCAGTCAGAGTTGACGGTGGAGTTGTAGCCGAAGGGTCCGGCGGGATTGTATACGGGAGCCAGCGGCGAGGTGTAGAACGCGCCGCGCAGGCCGTTGTTGTACTGGTTGCCTATACCGATGCCGTGCTGCTTCGCGTAGATGAAGCTTGCCTGCTCGCCCACAGTGACAAGGCCGTTGAAGAGCTTGTGGTCGGAGTTTATACGGAAGTTGTAGCGCGAGTAGTTGTTGGCTTCCGATCCGCCTACTATACCTGCTTGGTCAATGTAGCCGAGCGACATGGCGTAGGTCGATGTCGACGAACCGCCTGTGATGCCTACGGTGTAGCTCTGGGTGGGTACGTTGTCCTCAAACATGGTGCCGATCCAGTCGGTGTCATAGACGCTCAGGGGGTTGCCCTCGGCGTCGCGCTGCCAGATGCTGTTGATCGATGACCAGTTGTAGGGTTCGAGGCCGCTGTTGATCTGCTGCTCGTCCATTATGGTCATGTACTGCTGGGCGTTGAGCATCTTCATCTTGCGGGGAGCGCTCTGCCAACCGTAGTAGCCGTCGAAGGTGACCTTGGCGGTGCCCTCCTTGCCCTGACGGGTGGTGATGAGGACTACGCCGTTGGCAGCCTGCGCGCCATAGATGGCCGCGCTGGCTGCGTCCTTAAGGACGTCAATGGACTCGATGTCGGCCGGGTTGAGGGTGGCGGGGTCACCTCCCACACCGTCTATAAGATAGAGCGGCGAGGCGTTGCCTGTGGTGCCGAGACCGCGGATGGTGACTTTCATGCCTGAACCGGGGCGTCCCGACTCCGATGCGATGTTGACGCCGGGGAGCTGGCCCTGCATGGCCTGAAGAGGCGAGGTAGTGTTCATTTTGGCAATCTCGTCGCCCTTTATCTGCGCGGTGGCGCCGGTGACGAGTTTCTTTTTCTGTACGCCGTAACCTACTACCACCACTTCGTCGAGAACTTCGGAGTTTTCGAGAAGGGCTACGTCGAGGCGGTCAGATGTGACGGTGATTTCGCGGGGTGTCATGCCCACGTAAGAAAACAGGAGCACTGCGCCTGTCTCGGTCGTGATAGTGTAGTTGCCGTCAATGTCGGTCGATGTACCGTTGGCGGTACCTTTGACTTGTACGGTTACGCCGATGAGCGGTTCGCCGTCGGCGGCTGAGGTCACCGTACCCGTGACAGTAACCGGTTCGGCATGCAGAAAGCCTACACAGGTCAAGAGGCACAGTGTCACCAATGCAATGCGGAAGAGTCGTGACTCCCGACAATGTTCCATTAGTCTTTTTCTCATTGAAAGTGATTTTAAGTGTTAGAGTTTAGTTGTTTTTGAGTTTTAGGTTGTCTTAGGTGAGTACTTATGTTAATTAAACGTAAGATTAACCGTGGCAAAATTATATCATATTAAGATACTTTTATGGTTAAAATGTAAAATTAACAGGTATCATACGGGCTGATTTCGGGCTCAAATGTTTCGCTCGTAGGTATAAAATGTTTTAATAAGGATGAAATATGTTATAAAACAGCGTTTTGAGGAGGTGCTGCGGCTGCGGCGCCGGCTCAAAACGCTGTAGGCGGCCGGAGAATCACCACGGCGGTGCGGATAGGCATTGTTCAGTTAATAATTGTATAATTTCCGGCTTTCGGCAAATATGCTTATATTTGTAATCCAAACACATTATATATATATCATGAAGCGCATTATGAGAAGTCGTCCGTTATTGGTGATACTGTTTATGCTTGCGGTCGTGGCATCGGCAGCCGCGGGACCTTTGCGGTTCAAGCATATCGAGGCCGGCGACGGCCTTTCCAACAACAAAGTCAACTGTATACTTAAGGATAAAGAGGGTTTTATGTGGTTCGGTACATCATCGGGCCTAAACCGCTATGACGGCTATAATATAAAGGTATATCGCGGCGACCCGGCCGACAGCACCGCCCTGAGCGACAGTTATGTCGACAAGCTGCTGCAGGGCGATGACGGACGCATGTGGGTGCACATGGGCGACTCCTACAGTGTGTATGACCCTGTGCATGACCGGTTTGACAACAATGTGCTGCCCGAGTTCCGCAAGATGGGCGTCAACGCCATACCCGTGAACATGAACATACTGCCTACCGGCATATGGATGAGCGTGCGCAATGACGGGCTGTACCGTTACAAAAACGGCCGTACCGACAAGTTGACCCCGCTCACCTCCGACGGTCGCGAAATAACCGGAGTTACCGTAGTCGATGACTCCGTGACCGCCGTTATCGACAACCGCGGCCGCATAAGCCTGATAGACGATGACCTTGCGGTACTGGCGAGTGCCGAGACGTTTGGCGTCGACAATCCGCATCAGGAGGATATGTGGCTGTTTGCCGACCGCGACGGCCTGCTGTGGGCTTTCGGCGAGGCCGGCCTGTGGGTCTACGACACTCATTCGGGCCGTATCGACATGTCGACTGTGCCCCGCTCGATAGTGCCCGGTTCGGTAAGGACCATGGCACAGGACGCCGACGGGCTTATATGGATGGGGCTTGACAATGACGGCATACTGCTTCTGGAGAAAGGAGTGGGGGAGCGCCACATAGTCAACAATCCGGTTGACGCATATTCGCTCGGCAACAACTCGGTGACCACCATGTATGTCGACGATGCCGGCGCCATGTGGGTGGGTACTCAGAAAAAAGGTGTGTCGGTGTACAATGACAGCGAGTTTAAGTTTGACCTCGAGCCATTTCCCGACGTCAACTGTGTGGTGTCGGCCTCGACTCCCGGCATGGTGTGGGTGGGCACCGACAAGGACGGCCTCATGCTGTGGAACCGTATTACCGGCGAGAAGCGCGTAGTGCATGACCCCGCCGACGGCTCGCATCATCCGGCCATAGCGTGCATAACTCCCGCGCGCGACGGCAGTGTGTGGATAGGTACGTTTACACGCGGTCTGAAGCACTACAAGAACGGTACGTTTCGTGACTATACGTCGGCTGACGGGCTTGCCAACGATAATGTGTGGTCGCTACTCGAGAATCCCGACGGCACTCTGTGGGTGGGCACTCTCGGCGGCGGTCTGCAGCTGCTCGACCCGTCTACAGGCCGCTTCACGACTTATGACGCGGCGTCAACCGGCCTTGAAAGCGACTATATAAACTCGCTATGCCGGGGAGCCGACGGCAAGGTCTATGCGGGTACCACGGAGGGTGTGTCGGTCATCGACCCCGTGACAAGGAAGATAACGACCTTCAGCGGCGCGCGCGACGGCAGCAAGGAATTTGCCAGCCCTTACATAAGCCAGCTGTTTTTCGACAGCCGCGGCCTTTTGTGGGTTGCCACACGCGAGGGGCTGAACGTATACGACATGAAGCGCGACTCGGTCTATGACGTCGAGGTGTTTGCCGACGTGCCCCGCCCCTACATACTCGGAGTGGAGGAGGACGCCGCCCATACGATGTGGGTGAGTGTCGACGGCAGTCTTGTCAATATAAAGGTGGAGAGCGACTTCAACAATCCCGGCTACCGGTTTGAACCGCGTGTATACGGCGGCAAGGACGGATTGCAGAACAGCACCTTCAACCAGCGTTCGCTCGCGCGGCTCGACAATGGCGACATCGTGGCCGGCGGACTGTACGGGTTGAATATGGTCGCCCCCGGCAGCATACACTATAATCTGCGTCGCCCGAAAGTCATGTTTACCGGCCTGAGCCTGCTGAACGAGAAGATAGTGCCGGGCCGCAAGTATGACGGGCGCGTGGTGCTCGACGAAGCGCTTAACCACACCTCGCGTATAGAGCTGGGCTACAGGCAGAACAGTTTTACCGTGACATTTGCCACCGACAATTATGTGCTGCCCGACCATACTACATATTATTACAAGCTGGAGAATTTCAATAAGGACTGGATGGAATGTCCGCCCGGCATGCACCATGCGGCGTATACCAACATACCGCCGGGCACTTACCGGCTTGTGGTGAAGGCTGTCAACAACGACGGCGTGGAGGGCGATGCCGAAAATACGCTTACCATAGTTATAAATCCTCCTATATGGGGCACTCTCTGGGCCAAGATTCTCTACGGTCTTCTTGTCGCGGGTGCGGTGGTGCTGGTGTTTTATATCGTGCGGCGTTACGAGCGCAAGCGCTATACCGAGAAGCGCCGCGAAGAGACGGCCCGCAAGCAGGAGGAACTTAACCAGCTTAAATTCAGGTTCTATACCAACGTCAGCCATGAGCTGCGCACCCCTCTCACCCTCATATTGTCGCCTATAGAGTCGATGCTTAAAGACTCGCGCGATGAAAAAGAGAAAAAACGTCTGAATACCATTTATTCAAATGCCAACCGCTTGCTGTATCTTGTCAATCAGCTTCTTGACTTCCGCAAGAGCGAGGTGGCCGCGCTTACGTTCAACGGCTCGTCGGGCGATGTCATAGAATTTCTGAGGGCTGTGTACAATCAGTTTGGTGTGGCTGCGGAGAAAAAGGATATTGCCATGTCGTTCAACACCAATGTCGAGCATCTTGACATGGTGTTTGATGCCGACAAACTTAGCAAGACGCTTAATAATCTGATATCCAACGCCATGAAATTCACTCCGGCCGGCGGCTCCGTTACGGTCGACCTTACGCTTACGGGCAAGATGCTGCGTATAAAGGTGATCGATACGGGGTGCGGTGTGCCTGACGAGGACAAGACTCAGGTATTCGAGCGTTTCTATCAGAGCCGCAACAGCAAAGGGGCCGACGGAGGTTCGGGCATAGGCCTGAATCTGGTCAAGGAGTATGTGAGGCTGCATGACGGCGACGTATGGGTACAGGACACTCCCGGAGGGGGCGCCACGTTTACCGTCGATATTCCCGTAAGGGAGGGTGTGGCTCCCAAAATCGGTGTGCCGGCCGACTCCGGTGCCGCCGTGGCTGACAGCCCGCAGACGGAGCCGCGGGAGTCAAAGACCTCGAAGCCTGTGGCTCTTGTGGTCGATGACAACCATGACCTTCTCGACTTCATGCGCGACGAGCTGAGCGACGACTTCAATGTCATTACCGCCGGCGACGGTGTCGAGGCTCTCGAAGTGTTGAATGACAACAAGGTCGACATCGTGGTGAGCGACCTGATGATGCCTCACATGGACGGCATAGAGCTGTGTCGCCGCCTGAAGGCCGACAAGTCCACAGCCGAGCTGCCGGTCATACTTGTCACTGCCAAGCAGGATGTGCAGTCGGTGGTCGAAGGTCTTGCCACCGGTGCCGATGACTATGTGACAAAGCCGTTCAACAACGAGGTGCTGCTGCTGAAAATGAAGCGGCTGGCCGGTACAAAGCGCAAGGCCGTGGCCTCGCGGCCGCTTATCGAACCTGAACCCGAACCGGTCAAGATCACCTCGCTCGACGAGCAGTTTGTCGACAAGGCCGTGAAGTATGTCGAGGAGAATCTGTCGCGCAGCGATCTGTCGGTAGAGGAGCTTAGCCGCCAGCTGGGTATGAGCCGTGTGCATCTCTACAAGAAGATGTTGCAGCTTACCGGCAAGACCCCCATAGAGTTCATACGTGTGTTAAGGCTTAAACGTGCGGCGCAGTATCTTCGCGAGAGCCAGCTTAATGTGTCGGAAATAGCCTATCGCATGGGCTTCAACAACCCCAAGTATTTCAGCAAATATTTTCAGGAAGAATACGGCATGTCGCCCTCGGAATATCAGAAAAAAGAGGGGGTATAACATTTTATGCCTTACAATTTAACAAATGGCGCAAGTGTATGACATTTGCGCCATTATTATTCAACATGTGTTAAGCATGTGTTTGACGGATGCTTAGTAATTTTGAATTGCGAAAACTAAACATCATTATCAATTAAATCAATAAAATGAAATTACGACATTTAACCTTAACATTCGCTTCGGCTCTGCTGGTGGCTTCATGTTCATCGGCCCCCTACGAAAAGACTGATACCGGAATCACGGTCAATGTCAAAAACGTGGATGCCGACGGCGCACGTCTTGTAAGGCTTCAGGTGCTCGGCGAAAAACTCATACGCGTGTCGGCCACGCCCGACAAGAAGTTTGCCGACACTCCGAGTCTTGTTGTTGTTCCTCAGGATTCCATTCCGCATTTCGATGTAGTCTCGACCGATTCCACTGTATCGGTGAGCACTTCATGCGTTACCGCCACTGTATCGCTGGCCGACGGTGAAGTCATGTTCTATGACAAGGACGGTAAGCTCATCTTGGCCGAGGATGAAGGCGGACGCCGCTTCACTCCCATCGAAGTGGAGGGCAAAAAAGCATACACCGTGCGCCAGCTCTTCAAGTCGGTCAACGACGAAGAGGGCATATACGGTCTCGGACAGCATCAGGCCGACGAGTTTAATTACAAAGGTAAAAACGAGGAACTGTTTCAGTACAATACCAAAGTGTCGGTGCCCTTTGTCGTGTCGACCGACAATTACGGTATACTCTGGGACAGCTACTCTCTGTGTCGCTGGGGCAACCCCGAGGATTACAAACAGCTCGGCGGTGTATTTAAGTTGTATGACAAAGACGGCAAAGAGGGCGCGCTCACCGGTACTTACGTGCCCGCCGACGGCAGCGAGCCGCTTGTGCAGCGCGAGGACTCGATATACTTCGAGCATCTGAAGCGCGGCGACCTCGCCCATGTGGTCAATCTGCCCGTCGATTTCCCCTTCAATGGCTCGCACATCACCTATGAAGGCTTTATCGAGCCGGAGACCTCCGGACTGTACCGTTTCATCATGTACTACTCCGGTTATCAGAAGATATATATAAATAATGAGTTGATTGTGCCCGAGCGTTGGCGTACGGCATGGAACCCCAACAGCTTCAAGTTCTCTACCGAGCTGGAGGCCGGAGTACGTGTGCCTATAAAGATAGAGTGGGAGCCCAACGGCGCCGTGGCATACTGCGGACTTCGCGCCTACAGTCCTACCGATCCCAAGGAGCAGCTTAAAATGAGCTGGTGGGGCGAGATGCAGGAGCAGATCGACTACTACTTCGTGTACGGTGAGTCGATGGACGACGTCATAAAGGGCTATCGTACTCTTACCGGCAAGGCGCCCATAATGCCGAAGTGGGCCATGGGTTACTGGCAGAGCCGCGAGAAGTACAACACTCAGGAAGAGGTCGAGTCGACATTCGCCGAGTTCCGCAAGCGCAATATTCCTATCGACAATATAGTCATTGACTGGCTGCACTGGAAGCAGGACTCGTGGGGTAGCCATGAATTTGACAAGGAGCGCTTCCCCGATCCCAAAGGCATGGTTGACTCTATACATGACATGAACGGCCGCGTCATGATATCAGTATGGCCCAAGTTCTATGTCACGACAGAGCACTACAAGGAATTTGACGATAATGGCTGGATGTACAAGCTCCCCGTTACCGACAGCATACGCGACTGGGTGGGCCCCGGCTATCTCGGTTCGTTCTATGACGCTTACGACCCCGACGCTCGCAAGCTCTTCTGGAAGCAGATGTACGAGCACTACTATCCGCTCGGCATAGACGCTTGGTGGATGGACGCTTCAGAGCCCAACATACGCGACTGCACCGACATCCAGTACCGCAAGGATCTTATCACTCCCACCGCTCTCGGACCCTCGACCCAGTACTTCAACGCTTATGCGCTGATGAACGCCGAGGCCATATATGACGGACAGCGCGGTGTCGACCCTGACAAGCGTGTGTTCCTCCTCACCCGAAGCGGATTTGCCGGCGAGCAGCGTTATTCTACCGCCACTTGGAGCGGTGACATCGCCACCCGCTGGGAAGACATGGCCGCGCAGATGGCTGCCGGACTTAACTTCGCCGTCAGCGGTATACCGTGGTGGACAATGGATATAGGCGGCTTCTGTGTCGAGGACCGTTATGTAGCCGCACAGAAAGAGTTTGACAAGACCGGCAAGGAGAATGCCGACCTCAAGGAATGGCGCGAGCTCAACACCCGCTGGTACCAGTTTGGCGCGTTTGCTCCTCTGTTCCGTGCCCACGGTCAGTGGCCTTTCCGCGAAGTGTTCAATATCGCTCCCGAAGGACATCCTGCCTATAAGTCTATCGTATACTATACCAAGTTGCGTTACAACCTCATGCCTTACATCTACTCGCTTGCAGGCATGACACATTACGACGATTATACTATCATGCGCCCGCTCGTCATGGACTTCCCCGACGATAAGGCCGTGCGTGACATGAAGGATGAATATATGTTCGGCCCCGACCTGCTGGTGGCTCCCGTATATCATTACGGCGACCGCAGCCGCGAGGTTTACTTCCCCGCCGGTGGCTGGTATGACTTCTATACCGGCAAGTACATAGCCGGTGGCGAGACCATGAACGTAGCCGCTCCCTATGAGCGTATGCCTCTCTACGTGCGTGCAGGTTCAATTCTGCCCATGGGCGGCGACATACAGTCTACCGCCGAGGTTTCCAACGAGCCTGTGACACTGTTTGTATGTGCCGGCCGCGACGGCAGCTTCACTCTGTACGATGACGAAGGCGTCAACTTCAATTACGAGAAGGGCATGAAGGCATCCATACCTCTGACTTGGAACAACGCCGAGTCTACCCTTACCATCGGTGAGCGTATGGGCGAATATCCCGGCATGCTCAAGAACCGCAAGTTCAATGTCGTGCTCGTTGACCCATCGCATCCCGTGGCATTTGACAAGGCCGTCAAGGGCGTGGCTGTTGACTACAACGGCAGCCGGGCTGAAGTAAAACTTTGACTTTCATTAGGTACCATCAAATCACAAGGTGGTTTTAGGTAATTCTAAGATTAGTGGATAATTGGTTGGAGGGCTGACCCTGTCGGGGTCGGCCCTCTTTTCATCCCGCCCCCGCCATCCTGCACAATTGCAAAAAGTAGCACCAACGTTGGTATGGACGCCGGTACCACGGCATCCGGCTACACCCCGCACGGCCACCACAACCGTACCCGCACGGCCATGTGTATGTAATCAATGCAAAAACGTATTCAAACGGCACCAACGTTGTAGATGATTATGATAATGAATTCCATTTTGGAAAGCGGCCTGTGATGCCGATATCCGCATATGATGAAGTGCAGAATTATGTGTATATCGGTACATTTAGCAAACTCATCGCACCTGCGATACGGGTAGGCTATATCTATAGTTCCCAAAACTTCATTGATAAAGCGGGAGAGTTACGCAAAATTATGGATATGCAAGGAGATAATTTCATGGAACAGGCTCTGCTTGATCTTCTCGTTTCAGGCGAACTCCGGCGTCATCAGAAAAGAATGTTGGAAGTCTATAGAAAGAAGAGAGATTTATTCGCGTCATTTCTGGAGAAATATCTTAAAGACAAGGTTAGATATAATGTCCCTAACGGAGGACTGGCCTTTTGGTTGATACCTATCAGTAAAAAAACGAATTTGTATAAAATCCGTGAGCAAGCCAATAAATCCTATGTAAATTTCTATACTCCCGACCGATTTAGTTTTTCCGGGCCTGTATGTGGAATAAGATTAGGATATGCCTCGCTGTCAAACGAAGATTTGGAGCATGGATTGTCAGTATTGAGTAGATTTCTATAACAGAAAAATTTGGACTAATTGCAAAAAAAATATGCTGAAATGCTTGCAGTTATTTGAATATCAATAACTTTGTGGTGTTCAAAATTCTGTTTTAGGAATATAAAAAATGCAAATGGTGCCAATCCGCGCACATCAAAAAGAATGGCAGACGGGGAAGCCGACAACTTTATATGTGTCTTGACTGCGGAAGGCAGTTCATAGGTGGTGACAGGCCGGATTATGAGTCAATAATAACCATTACATTGACGGCAAACTGATATTGCGGCAGCTTTCGCAGAAGTATTCCTCCAGTGTAAGGACTGTCTGGGACCGGCTAAAGGGCATGCGCCACGTACATGTGGTTTCAAAGCACAAAGATGTTGTCATAAATATGGACACCACATATTGGGGCAGGCATTTCGGCCTTATGATAATCAAGGATGCGTTTCGCAATAAAAACACGGTTGTTAAACGGCGATAATGTTGGTCTGGCGCTCCTACCGATTTTTTGCATTTTAGCAGCTCAGCCGGGTTTGCAGGTGAGCCTGTAAAGGCTCTCGCCAAACGTAAGCCGGGTACGAAGTGCCCGGACAGGAGATTACATCAAACCGTACCGAGTCTGACAAGACTCGTGCTTACTGCTATCGGCTACATGATTTAGGCATGAGTCTTTACAGACTCATCAATGATGGATATAACACGATATACCGGAGACTGCGCCGTCCGAGGGCCGGCTTGTCCCCGGCTACCGTCGGGCATGAGCCTTTACAGGCTCTCGCTGTACCGGCGTTTTTTAGTTCGTTCGGTAAAAGATTAGAATACAGATTGATAGGGATGCCAGTACCAATCCGTTATATTTTAATAGTTCAACAGACTTTTGCTGCTGACCCATAAGTAGTCAAACGGTAGTCGAAACTGACAAAATAAAAATCGCAACAACTTCATAGTGAAGTAATTGCGATTTGGCTTTGTGACCCCGGAGAGGTCAATAAATATAAATGACAATGAATGTGTATAAACAATCATCGTCGGCATTTAGTAAATGTAATATTCATTATATCAGTGTTATAACAGCCGTAAGGTTGTATCGCAATTCAGCAATCAAGATTCAATAAGCAGCACGTAGATTTAAGTTTGGTGGACAAAATGTGGACAAAAATTTGGGTCGGTGGACAACAATAGCTATCTTTGTTGCGTTCTTAATCTAAACGACCGTTCTATGGCTACAATCACACGAACCATATCCACAAAAGTTAACACTTCGGGCGAGGCGGAGATTCTGCTTCGACTGACTGTTTCACGCTCACTGCGTCTGCGTCTGAAAAGCGGGATCTACATGAACCCAAAACGCTTCAAAGATGGCGCGATTATCATGCCAAGAGCCAATCAAAAGGAGGCTAAGGCTCTTAATGATATAGAAAAACGCATCACAACACTGGAGCAACTCATTGTATCTGCCTGTATTGACAATCCACAAGAAGATTTGTCGCAAGATTTCTTCCGTGACCTTATTGACCGCTTCAACCACCCGGAGAAATATGAGGTGAAGAAAGTAGAGCTGACATTTTTCGAGCTGTTTAATGAGTATCTTGAAAAACATCCTCTGTCTCCGGCGCGAACCAATCATTACAAGGTCCTCGCAAGGGCATTGCGCCGTTTTGAGATGTATGTCCAGAAAACCTCAAACCGTAACTATAAGATGACTATCGACAATTTCACAACCGAATGGATTGAGAAATTCGGCGATTTTCTCAAAGCGGAACCTGAATTGTTCGACAAATATCCCGAAATCTACCAAGAGGTTCCGGCTGTAGTCCGCACCCAGCGTAAACCCAAACGGCCGAAGCCAAAGGGAGCAAACACCATATGCTGCACATTCAAGCGTTTTCGCGCTTTCTATAACTGGTGTATAGAGCGAGGATATACACAAAACAATCCCTTTGCAAAGTTCAAAGGCATAGGCAATGAAAAATACGGCAGACCTTACTATATATCTGTCGCAGAAGTGGAAAAAATAGCCGATTTCGACCTGTCGGCAAATCCGTCACTCGCTGTTCAGCGCGACATATTTGTTTTTCAGTGCCTTATAGGATGTCGTGTTTCGGATCTTATGCGTATGACCGACAATAGTGTTATTGACGGTGCTGTTGAATATATCCCTGGCAAAACCAAAGGGGAACGCCCGGAGGTGCTTCGTGTGCCTCTCAATCAACGCGCCAAAGATATACTTGAACGCTATTCGGGCATTGAACGTAAAGGTATGCTCCTGCCATTTATCAGTGCGCAGAAGTACAACGATGCTATCAAAAAGATATTTACACAGTGTGGCATCAACCGTATTGTAACAGTGCTGAATCCCACGACAGGCATTGAGGAGAAACGACATATCAACGAGATTGCAAGCAGTCATCTCGCCCGTCGTACCTTCATCGGCAATATCTACAAGCAAGTGAAAGACCCTAATCTTGTCGGGGCACTCTCCGGTCACAAAGAGGGCAGCAAGGCTTTCACCCGCTATCGTGACATAGACGAGGAAATGAAACAAGATCTCGTTAACATCCTCGGATAATAGCCCTGATTCCCAATAAAATTCGTAACTTTGCAAAATGAAATCCGAGCTAAAGAAATATGATAATATCAACGCTGATGACGCTCAATTTATCAGCGACATCAAGGCGATAGTATATACCGCCAAGCAAAAGGCATATCAGGCCGCTGATACATACCAAGTAGTCAGCAACTGGCTTGTCGGCAGACGCATTGTAGAACAAGAGCAACATGGACAGGAAAGGGCCCAATATGGGAAGCACATTGTTGAGCTTGCATCCGAGACTCTGACGGCAGAGTTCGGTAAGGGATATTCTATTGTAAATATAAAGAGCTTCAGAAAGTTCTATCTGACATTCAGCGACTTGCTAATTGGGCAGACACCGTCTGCCCAATCTGAAAACGGCCTGCCCATAAAAGGGCAGACAGTGTCTGCCGAATTGGAGTTGTCAAAAATGCTTCCCTCCAATTTGTCTTGGTCACATTATGAACGGCTGATGAGAATCAAGAATGAAGATGAGCGTGATTGGTATATGAGGGAGGCTGCCCAAGAGAATTGGGGTGTCAGAACCTTAAACCGAAACATTGGCTCTCAATATTATCATCGTCTGCTCCAGACCCCGGAATCAAAACGTGGTGAAGTCATTGATGAGATGCAACGACTGACAGCCGATTATCAGAAAGACCGACATAAATTCCTGCGAAATCCTGTTGTAGCAGAGTTCTTGGGCTTTTCGCAAGATGCTGCGTATTCGGAAACTAATCTTGAATCCGCAATTATCGACCATCTCCAGAAGTTCATCCTCGAACTCGGCAAGGGATTTGCTTTTGTTGCTCGTCAGCAGAGGATAAAGACTGACATGGGCGAGTATTACATCGACCTTGTATTTTACAACTATATCCTTAAATGCTTTTTGCTCATAGACTTAAAAAGTTCTCAAATATCCTATGAGGATGTGGGGCAAATGGATATGTATATCCGCATGTACGACGAATTGAAATGTTCGGAAGGCGATAACCCGACCATCGGCTTGCTTCTTTGCTCGGAAACGAGTAAGGATTTGGCACGGTATTCAATACTAAAAGACAGCAAGCAACTCTATGCGGCCAAATATCTGACATGTCTCCCAACAAAGGAAGAGTTAACCGCCGAGATTGAGCGTCAGAAAGAGATTTTCGCCCTGCAAACGGGCAAATATCAAGATTAAAACCTTGCATTTTCTGCATTATCCGCATTTTTATGATACGTATTCTGTTTGGCATATTGGCTATTTGTCTTTTGATGGTGGGATGTTCGGAAATCGAACATGATACGCGATTGAAAGAAATTGCGGAAATAGTATCTGATTCTCCACAAGAAGCCTTGTTTCGTCTTGATTCAATTGCTTGTGAAACATTATCGGAATCCGACAGGCATTACTATGACTTTTTAACTATCAAAGCAAAAGATAAGGCCTATATTGACCATGCCTCTGATAGCCTTATTCTTGATGTAATCTGTTACTATGACAATAAATCATCAGACCCTTTATATGCTGAGGCTTTATACTATGGCGGTAGAGTGTACAGTGATTTAGGTGATGTTCCAACAGCCTTGCGATATTTCCATAAAGCATTGGACAATATTCCTGAAGACTCACGGAGTCTGAATCTTAAGGCAAGAATCCTAAGTCAGACAGGAAGATTATTGCAGAGCATTAGCTTTTATGACGAAGCAATACCATATATCGAGAAATCAAATGATATTCTCGAAAGTGTTAATGACACCATGAATTTGGTTTATAATCTCCAACTTTTAGGAGGCACTTATCTTCGTGCCCGAAAATATCATTTAGCTGAATCTAATTTTATTAGGGCTCTTGATTTGAGCAGAAATTTGCCGGAATCATTCAAGGCAAAGTCTAAGATGTATTTAGCGGATGTGAAATATCAAGTAGGACAGTTAGATTCTGCCTTAATCTTGATTCGCAATACCCCGGATTTAGTCAAACCAATCGCCCGTAACAGCGCCTTGGCTATTGCTTCTGAAATCTACTTAGAGAAAGAACTATTGGATTCAGTCTATATGTATGCCCATGAACTACTAAATAGCCAAGATCCAACTCATAAGGAAACGGCTTACAGGGTTTTAATTTCTCCCAAATTACAAAAGTTTATACCATTAGACACAATCTATCAATATATAGATGAATATCGGGGGCTTCTTGAAAACTATTATGACAGCAACCAGAGTCAACTTACGGTGAATCAGCATAATTTCTATAACTATCAACTGCATGAACGAGAAAAACTGTATGCCTAGAAAGAAAAGGAAACATTCTTGAAATGGTTATATATCATATCCATTGTCGCAGTGATTCTGGTAATAACAGTACTGGCTCTTAATATAAACAGAAAGAAACAGCAATTACGACTGCATGAGGCTCTTGACAATATCAGTAAGCTAAAATCTTCACTGAACAATCATACTTTGGCAGAAAGCAGCGAGAACTCGCCAAAAGATATTGCTAAGGAAACTACAACAGAATCTTTGCGAAACCGCCTTCGTGATGAATTGTTGGGTATGTATAACAATAACAACGAGCGAGTGGAAATCTCATCAGCCATTCTTCAATCAGAGGCATATAAAGAATTGCAGTCATATGTGACGACTGGGAAAATTATACCTTTGGATAGTCAATTATGGGGACTATTGGAATCGGCTGTAATTGAGAGTTCTCCAAAATTCAAGTACAACCTCCAATTGCTGACCGGTGGCAATCTTTCAACGCAGGACTACCGATTGGCCTTGCTGATTAAATGTGGAGTAACACCTACCCAGATGATTTCTTTGCTTGGCAGGACAAAGGGAACCGTATCATATCGACGTGAGGCATTATGTTATAAAGTTTTTGACCAGAAACTTGGCACAAAAGTGATTGATGGCATAATTCGCTTATTATAAACAAACTGCATTATATTAGGAAGTGCGGGAAAAGTGCGGGATGAAATTTCCGCACTTTTTCCGCACAAAATTTTAGAGTGGTATACAATCCGCATTATTAATTTTGCAGCGGTAAAATTTATGAAGATACTTTTAAATAAATATGAACAAACTAATTATATTCATTGCAATTGTAGTCATGTTGCTGTCTGTTTCATGCAGCCACGATGATGAGCCGGCATTCGGAAGCAAAGACCTTCTTCATACTACATGGAGGGGTAAGGATATATGTTATGAAGATGGTCAGGAAATAGCATCTATCCAGTTTATCGTACAATTCCTGACTGAAAGCGAGGGTAAATATATATTTGTCGATGAAAACGGCAATTCGACAGGAGATGGTCATTTTACATACAACATCGACGGGGATATGATTACTTTCAATGGCGCTATTGTTGGTAATTGGACAATCATTGAACGAACAAAAAAGGCCATTACCCTGCGGTCATTCCTTCCACAAGAGCATAAGATGTATCTGACCCGCGTTATTCCTTAAGAGTGCAATCATTAGACCTAATCACAATGAAACACTATTTTTTCTTACTATTACTTCCGCTTATAGCTGTAATCCTAAATAGTTGTAACGATGAGGACGAAGTGCTCAATCAAGACTTGATTGAAGGTCAGTGGGAAGTTATTTCGTCAGACCATCCCGATTACACCTGTATATACGACTTCACCACTGACGGCCGAGGTTTTGCCGAGGGTGAGTTATATACATACTACATAATCAGCAACAACAACGGAGAAGAAACAAAAAAACCGATTGAAAACTACTATTGGAATGCGACTGGTCCTCAAAACAACAATAATCGTTTAGAGGTAAAAATAATCCCGTTGAGTGTAATAAACTCGCCCGAGGCAGGCGATAAACTCGAAGAGTATTTGGTTACAGAGCTTTCATCCAGAACTATGACTTGGAAAAGAATATCACCAAATGATGGATTAATTCGACGGTTCGTTAGAAAATCAAATCTTTAACTCCCTCATTTTGGTTAGATTGAAATTACATAAAACAATTCAATAGTAAGAGGTAACTAAACCGTATCACGGAATATAATCTGAGAAAGAATATGAAATCATTACGTATTATAGGTTTATCTTTGATAATGTTTCTTAGCTTTATTACGGCATCAGCAAAGCAATCTGATTATATTATTATTGTGAACGGATTGTTTTACAAAGAACTCCCTGCCGACATAAAAAACAATAGTACTCCACAGGATATGAATATGTTTATAATTCATACGCCCAACGAAACTAAAGCCGTATGTTTGTACGCACCTTCGATTGTGCTCGCTGAAGAATCTAAGCAATATGTAATTCCTGTCGAAAAAGTTACAGAAGGAGAAGAACTTTTGCGGAGATACAACGAACAAAAGGAGGAATCAAAGGGTATTGGATTTACAATGGGAGCAAAAAAGCCGCTGATAAAAGTAGGCGATAAATTTCCTGATTTTTCAGCAACGGATATTACGGGAAGCGATGGACAAATGCTGATATTGAAGGGAAAATAACGGTGCTGAATCTCTGGTTTACAGGTTGTGGTCCATGCCGCGCTGAAATGCCGGAACTATCAACATGGAAAGATGAAATGTCAGATGTCATGTTTTTCTCATCCACTTATGAAGCGCCAGAAATCGCCCGCCAAGTTCTTGATAAAGTTAATTTCAATTGGATTGCTCTTGTTAATGACACCCAATTTAAGTAGTATATCGGTGGTAATGGTTATCCTTTAACGATTGTAATTGACAAAGAGGGGATAATAGCAGCTTTTGAATATGGCACGTCTCCCGGCCAAAGAGTTGGATTAAAAAATAAGATTTTAGAACTCCGGTAAGGAAATAAACAATACGAATAGTCAACCTCGTCAGTGATGTTGGGGCGAAAAAACGCCACCGAGGGAGGATGATACTTCTCTCGGTAGCGTTGGGATTATTCGTAGTCTTCGGGTAATTTCGGCTTGGCGTCGTCAGGGATATGGGGATTTGCTCGCATATCCTTTATTGCTTGGACTTCTCCGGGTGTCAGGCGGGAACGTTGCTCATGAGGCAGTGGCTTCGGTTTTGTTTCTGCCTTTGGCTTTGATTGCTCTGTTTCCACGGATTTGGGTGACTCCGGCGGTTCCGGTTTCCAGTCATCGACAGGACGGAAGTAGAGGAACTGCGGGGAGTTGCGCTCCATGTTGAAAATTTTGGCCTTCATGCCTTCCCGTTCCTCTTTCTTCCCATCGAGCATACGGCGTTCAAAGTCCTGATACTCCTCGGTGTCTGTCCTCCCTATGCGGCTCCATCGGTAGAGCCATTCAACTCGTTTAAGGTGCTCAATCTTGTTGTCTTGATGGAGGAACATGACACCGAATGCGATGAAAACGACCACGTTTATTACGAACCCGATTTTGAAAGCATTTAGTTTGTTGCGCAATGCGGTTTCGTTTTCAGAGCTGTTCTGCCGGTTCTCAATTCTTTTGAGGATGGCATTGTTCTCTACGGCTTTTTTATCGGTATTCTGAATTTCATCCTTGACAGCCTTTCGGATAGCCTTGTCATACTCCACTTTTTCAAGTGCGTCCAATGCACTGACAGTCACCGTTACCGACTGCGGTATCGGGCGTTCTCCGGCATTGCATTTGCGGGTAATCTTAGTCACGGCTTCATCTATGTCGGACTTTCTGGCAATATCGTCAGGAAGCACAACCTTGACCTCAGACGGCATCGTCTGTGTTTGTGGCGGCGTTGCCTTTGCCTTGGTTTCGAGGGTCTCAATGCGCGTGCCGTGGTTGGTAACTGTCTTTTGCAGGTCGTCAATCTGCACTTCCTGTTTCTTGACGTCATCATATAGCTTTGACATATTCAGATTCTTCTTGATTTGCGTTTACGTTTGGCTTCTTCTTTCTTGATGGCGTTTTGAAACGCCTGTTCCTCCGGGTCGAAGCCGGGGCCGAGAGTGAACAGATTTCCGATTGCCCCGACGGTGGCTTCAATCACATCTTCTACAAGTGAGGGCTTTTGCGTCGGGGTATATTCGACCGTTACTTTGGGATGTGCCGGAGCATGATCAGACTGTTGTTGCCCATGCTTGCGGTTAAACTCAAAGAGGTTGTTCAGGCGGCGATATGTGAACGCACGGTCGATTTTAGACCCGTTGACCGTTATGTCACCGTCTGTAAATTTCACGCCGATGTGTTTGCCGGTGTTGTGGTCGTCATGAAATTTCACTTCAATTCCGGCACAGGCGAGTCGACGCGAGAACTCATCCCACGACTTACAACCATAAATCGCCTGACTGATCCGCTCCTTAAATACTGGAATTTTGTCCTCGTATTTCTGTTTCAGCGGCGAGTATGTGAGTCCGTATTTGTCCTTGATAGCCTTTACAACACGGTCGCTGCGCCTGAAATTGTTGCGCTCGTCGACTGCCTTGCCTGACATATTCACACGATTATAGACGATATGGAAATGCGGATGTTCGGTTTCCAGATGGCGCACGATAAGATATTGTGTGTCCTTGATACCCATACCTTCCATATACTCTTTCGCGAGCTGAGCCATGAATTCATCGGTCAGGCGAGGCGCATCGGCGTTGTCAAAACTGATGGAAATATGTCCTGCCGGATTCTCCTTGCCGGGCATAAATCCATGTATCGCTTCAAATGACTGCACCATTTTCGCATAGTCGGTAGTGAAAATATTTTCGCTTCCGATGATGCGCCATGTGTCGGGTGTGTACTCTTTCGGGTCGTGGAATTGGCGCGTCACATACCCCACGACATCGTGAAACGTGCCGCTTTTAAGTATTCTTGCAAACATAATCAGTCTCTTTATTGGGTCTTAATTTTTTGAGAATGTCAAACATCTTATCGACGACGGCGGCTAATTTATTGGCCGCGCTGCGAAGTTTGAGCTGATGAAAACAGGTCATTGCCTGATTGAAATCGGAACTGAGATTTAGTATCCCTTTGGCAATTTCCTGTTCAATCTCACTCAGGCGGCTGACGATAGTGATCCGGAACGCGCCGTGTCTGACATACTCCGCCATCTTTACTCCGGCGGCTTTTGACCGCTCCAGAAGGTCGGAGTATTCGGCATCGTTCAGTTTGATTGTCACCACATGGGTGCGCTTCTCATCGGTCGGTTTAGAGGGACGACCGCCCTTTCTGACAGTTGGTTTACTCATAGTAGACATTGTTGTGGTTTATGTGGATTGGGGAGGCAAAGAGCGGCTTATGCTGCGCAGTTTAGGGAGTCGTTTTCGGAGAAAAAGGAATCCCGAAACATATCCTTGCCTTCCCAATTCACTACGTTCATCGGGAAGATGCCCCACGGTGTACCGGGTGCAGTGGTATCCCGACATTATCATCTCAGAGTTTGCGCCATATTTCGATGTCGTCGGCATAGAGTTCCAGATGCTCTGAGAGAATGGCGTTGATGTAACTGCCGACGGTGGTGTCTCGGTCGCCGAGGATACGGGCAATGCGTTCGAGCTTCTCCCATACGCCGTCCTCTATGTTGACCGGATGACGCTTCTCCAGCTTTGCCGGAGTGAGATAGGTAGCCTTGAAATCGGCGTAATCCGATTTACGCTGCTGCTTGCCGATACGCTGTTGCTTCGGCTGCTCGGTAATGTCGGTTGCCGTCTGCTCGTTGTCAAACAGATTATCCGTATTGGCAGGAGTGGTGCTGTTGACAGCGTTGTTGCTGTTAACAGGATTGACAGCGATAGTTGAGTTGATGGAGTTATCTGGTTGCATAATAATTTGTGGTTTGATGGTTGATACTATGGATTCGGGTACATCGGTCAACTCGGTTGACTTGGATGCGGTTGTTGACGGAGATTTCTTTGCAGTCATGATTTATCAGTTTTTGAGGGTTATCAGTATCCGGGTTATACCGTTCAACTGACACGAGGGTGAGTTGCAGGTCATCAATGAGTTTCTGCAACATCGGATTTTTTCTAATCATCGCTTGCAGCACGGCTTGGTCAGGTTCGATTTGCAGGAGGTAGTCTGCTATGTCAAGTCCGGCTGTTCGCTCGTCATCAGTGGCAACTTCTTCAAGATAGTTAAAGATGCTTGCCTCAAGGCCGAGATTGTGGAGTAAACTCAGTTTCTGCCGCCATTGGTCGGTCGCGCCGATGTCGGGATACAGAATTACCTGACGGCCTCGGAGAACACGGAGTGCGTCGGAATTAAAGCAACCGTTTTTACCGCCGGAAGCGAGCCACACATATTCGGGCAGATAATAGGCTGCCACAAGTGCCGTCTTTTCGCTTTCGACAATGGCAACCGGCTTACCTCTGTTCATCGGCAACAGATGTTCACCGAAAAAGCACTGACGCAGATTGAAATCGGGCAACTTCAACAGCGAGTGAACCCATGTAACATGGTTGAACGGCTCCTTTACACGCTTGCCGCTGTCTGCATCATAGAGCATGACTTTCCCGGTACGAACACTGCCATTGATGTCGGTCTGCCAGAATACGCATGACCCCGGCCAGTGCTTCGATGTACCTACGCGGTAATCTCTCATCAGACGGATCGCATCATCGGCTCCAAACTTTGAGCGGAGGAACAGATAGAGATTGTTCTTCTCATATCCGTGCAGAGTCTGTGCAACAGTCTCTGCCGCGATGAAGGAGGTGGGCTTTCGCTGCTCGGTCGGCTTGGCCCGCCATGCTGACGGAACTGTAGAATCGGAGTGTAATGGCTTCGCTCCCGGATTGCGCTCAAAGTATTCCTTCGGTGTCAGGTGGTAGCCACAGCTCTGCTCATGGTCACATCTTCCGACATCATCAGGAAACGAGATTTGTTTCTCGGTGTCGATATATCGGCTAAAACAGCGTCTCTTATGACAGGCAGGGCAAGTGTGTCGTGTCGCAATTCCCTTATAGGGCTGGAGAATGAATCGGTGTGCGTTCATAGATTCTCAAAGATTTTGCTTGTATTTTCTGCGCAACCCGCATTTTGTCGGCTCAAAATGCGGAAAATGCAGAAAGCGCAGGTGTCAGAGTTTGGAATAGTGTCCATGTTTCTCACGCTGGAAATATGTGCCTAACGAAACAGACCGTTTGAGAAAGTCCTGAAACGTGCGTCCCGGCATACCGTTCTCCCTCGCCACGGCTATCCCTTCTTCGGTCGTGAAACAGTCGGGAAGCGCAGCGATTATGGCTCTCTGCTGCTCGGTCAGCGACATTTCGCTGATAATGCCATGCACTTTTCTGGCGGTTGCCTTGAAATAATCCACGAGCGATATGGCGTTCTCAACCGAAAGGAGATCTATCTCCGTTCTGTCGGCTTCTCCGCAGGCCCACCGTGCCATCTGCAATATCAGGCAGAAACGTATGGCATGGAAATCGAACTTGTTGTAAACGCCTTTGAGTGCGTCACATTCTTCCCGGTTACATTCCTCGGTATTCTGACGCTGCCATTCGTAGAGCCTTGCTTTCGCGTCCGGCGCAAAGGGCAGGATATTGGCGATGATATTGCCGTCGGAATCCGTTTCGTATGGAAGTTCCACAAGTCTGCCGATAATGTTAGCCCATGCCGCTTCTATGTCGAAAGTCGGCTCCTTGTCGCTCCAAGGCTGTTTGTCCTGATTATGGGGCATTACGAACAGCAGACGGTCGATAAAACCGTTTGATGAGCGGCTGCCCTGTGCCAATTCGTTGAGTATGCCGTTCTGGATAGTTCCTACCACCGAGATAAAGGGGCGGCTGATATAGACCGAGTTCTTCACTCCCTTGCGGTCGGAGAACGACGGATTTGCGTTGAACAGCTTTAGCCAGTATTCCTCATCGGAACCTTTGTTGTATCGGTTGAAATTCTTGAACCAGCCCGCAAGTTCGTCATTCCACATGGCTATCCCTCTCAGATTCTGTGAGTGGATTAGCAGCATGGCTTCGGGAGTGGCATCGGAAATCAGGAACCGTTTGCATACCGGTGCAACGGGATGAGGCTCGCTGCGTTCCTTCATGGGCAGTTCGCGCTGACGCTCGTATTCCTCACACGCCTTGATGTAGGCACGGGTCGCGGCACCGTCCAATTCGGAGAATGGTCGTATGGCAAAGTTCAGCGGATGCGACTTGCACGCTCCCGGTCTGCCGACAAGAGCCATGAACAGAATCGCGCTCTCATCCCATTTCCCTTTGAGCCGGGCGAAATGGGTGTTGCCGATACCGAGACCGACAGCCACAAGCATAGCCCCTGCAAGATAATCCACCGGATATCCGTAACAGTCGTTAGCCTCCCTGACGATTCTCTGAATTTTCATCGGCAATGCGCCAAGCGGAAAATCCCCGCCCCGGACTTTTACACTCATATCGACAGCCTTGCCGAGAACGAGCATCGGGTCAATGCCTTTATTTTCCTGTCTTGTTTCCATGCAGCTCCAGTGTTTTTTGGACATCTTCCTGACGGTAGAAAACTTTGCGCCCTACCTTTACCGCCTCAAGGTATCCGCTTTTGCGCCAGTTGTAGAGTGTTACCTCGCACACGCCGAGTTTTTCCATAACCTCTTTGCGTGAGAGTAAAGTGGTCTGAGCCGCTGTCACCATCATAGGCAACAACTGCTCCTTTGTCAGCTCGATTACGTTCTTTGCGAAATCAAGCAAATCTTGTGGAGTTATGTCAGTGAGACATTGGCTCCGGTTTGTAAAATGCTAAGAATATCTGCCATTCAGAATCTCCTATATGTCGCCATTGTTATACCCGGCAGCGAGAGGCAACTTTACCCGCAACCGTCGGCTGTTCCACTTGAAACAGCGATGCAAAGAAAGCACAAAATTCGTGCCGTTGCAAATGTATAACGCTGATTGATAGGGTGTTAAATTCGTTTAAGTTCGCTAACGAAGAAAACGAAGAAATACGAATTTATTTGAGCGTGCCTCACGACTGACAACCTGACAAAATAGGTACTGCCATAGGGCAAAAAATGCCAAAAGCCACCTGACAGCATTTGTCAGATGGCTTTTGGCAGATGATGAAAAACGGGTATCTTTATACCGCAGCGTATGCCGGGAGATCGAGGAAATCTCTGATATCAGCCAACTCTGCTTTATTCTCCGGAAAATCTATCACGAGCTTGTTCTGGACTCTCGACATAAAAGTTTTATGAGCGTCCTGTACTCCGCGTACATGGATTTTCTTATAGCCGGCTTTCTCTCCGAAGGCTTCATCAAGAGCCGAATGAAATTCTACGATAGTGCAGCTATGGAGTACATGGGCTTTGTCGAGTGCAATATATAACATAGCTATGTCTTTGGCTCTTTTCTTCACTGTGACACGCTCCTCAATCAAATCGAGCAGATAATCATCAGTCAGAAGCTCTTTAAGAGGTTTTCGCTCGGCAGTTCTTGTCTTAGGCTTTTTCTTTTCGGCGCCCCCGACAATTTCAGAATCATCTACGGTGGCAGGTGATTTGAATTTGCTGACGGTTTTAAGGGTTACTGTGGGTATTACGCCAAGATCATCCTGTTCTTCACAGAATCGGCGCCAATCATCTTCAGTGCGTGCATCTATGGATAAACTGGTTTTTATAACGCTCTTGATGACAAGTTTGGAGGCCATACGACGCAGGAAACTCAATTTGCCGCTCCTGATAAGCTCCTCTCCAAGTTCAACCATACACTCGAAGCTGCGGCCGCGGAACAGCCAAGCGAGCATCGGAGGAATCATGGAATCAGGCAAAGGGTTCTCGAATCCGGCAAGTAATATGTTGCCGACCTTTGCCTCATGGAGCATTTCTTCAAGATTCTTGAAATCTGTTGCCCGGTCATCTTTCATGCGGAGTATGACCGCTTTCTTAAAACCGGGAGCGAGTTTGCTTGCGAAATCAAATACGCGCTCAAAGCCGATGCCGTCGGCTGAGTGCATCATCTCTGTGAAATCGCAATATTCTTCGTAGTTTTTGGAAATCCACTCGTCGAGCAGTTCCTTGTGTTTAAGTGGTGGGGTAGTGTCGGCGCTCATTGGCTATGTAAAAATTAACGGGAGTCAACATTAACTCACGATTCTTAAAACATCCAATAGCGTTCACTTGTTCGCGCGATTGAATGTCGCCGACATTCAGCACCGACAAACTACATTCAAAAACATAAAATTTTAATGTCGGCGGGGTGTAAGATTCAGTTTGGTGGACAATTTGTGGACAGAATACCCATAAAGAAAAACTCAACTACTTGATTTATAAGTAGTTGAGTTTCAAATAAGTGACCCCGGAGAGGCTCGAACTCTCGACCCAATGATTAAGAGTCATTTGCTCTACCAACTGAGCTACGGAGTCATTGCACATAGTCCTTTGACTTTTGCGATGCAAAGTTAAGCACAATTTTACTTATGACAAAATTTTTTCGAGTGAATTTCATGAAATTTTTTGTGCAAGGGGTTTGGCGGTGATGTCGATAAGGAGGTGCAACGACATTTTTTGCATAGATTCCGCGCCGTTTTAATATGAGCGTGGGTGCTGTGCGGTGGCCTATATTGATGATACCGTTTTGCCGTTATGAATAAAGTGTGTAATTTTGGCGAACGAAAAACAGGTGTTTATGAAACTGCTCAGAATATTTGTAGTGACAATGATATTGGCGATGGTGGCATCGGCATGCCGTACATCGAAGCCTTACCGCCGCTGTGAGGGTGTGGTGTGGGGAACGACTTTCCATATAACTTACTCGTCAAATGCCGTGCTCGACGACTCTATACGAGCCATAATGCGTGAAGTGGATGAGTCGCTGTCGGCTTACAATGAGTCGTCGCTGGTAAGCCGTATAAACCGATGTGAGACCGATGTTACCGACTCGATGTTCAGAAATGTGTTTATGGAGTCATTGCGCATCAACAAGATAAGCGGGGGGCGTTTCGATCCTACGATAGCTCCTCTTAGCAAGCTGTGGGGCTTTGATACAAAGGAGGCAGTGAAGCGTCAGCCTTCGAGGGAGCGGCTTGACAGTGTGATGCATCTGGTGGGAATTGCCGATTGTCGTCTTGCCGGAGAGGGCCGCGTCGTTAAAAAAGATTCACTGACTACGTTTAATTTCAGCGCAATAGCGAAAGGCTATGGTTGCGACCTCATCGGGCAGATGCTCTCGCGTAACGGCGTGACGGATTACATGGTGGAGATAGGCGGCGAGATTGTGGTGCGCGGCAAGAACTCACGCGGCTCTGACTGGCGCATTATGATCGACGCGCCTGTCAACAGCGCCGATTCGATAGTGCATGACGGCATGGCTGTAATAGAAATCGACTCGTGTGCCGTAGCTACCTCGGGTAATTACAGGAATTATAAAATTCTTGACGGCGAGGTTGTAGGTCATACCATGAATCCGTTTACAGGGCTGCCGGCCAAGAGCGATATATTGTCAGTGACCATATTGGCTCCTGAATGTATAACCGCCGATGCTATTGCTACAGCATGCATGATAATGCCGCTCGACAGCGCCCGGATTATGGTGGAGAGCCTTGACGGAGTGTCGGCTATGTTTGTGACCGCCAACGATAACGGAGAGTGGAAACTTGTACCGACGGCAGGCTTCCCGGAAATAACACATTGACAGTCCGGAGTAAGTGACATTATAAATGTACATGGGCGCCGTGATAACGACACCCATGCAGCCGGAATGTAAACCTTTATACTTAAACAGGCGGATTCCCAATCAGATAGCCTTGACCTGATTTTTACAATCAGTCGAGGTCATAACGGTCGGGATCCATGAAGAAGCGTATTGTGCCGCCTCCGGATGGAGCCGATGCCTTATGGTCATCGCCTGAATTGTCGCTATCGCTGACAGTCGTGGCAGGATGTCCGATATTCTTAATCTCCTCCGCTACTTTTTTCTCGCGGTTGAATGTGGGGCTCTTTTCAAATGCTTCTATAAAGCGGTCGTCATCCATCTGGTTGGGCAGAATGACGATATAGCGGGCTTTTCCCTTGCTGTCTTTTACGAGGTCAAGAGCCTTCGTGCCGTAATCGCGCGCTATGTCGGAGTTGCCCTCCGTATTCTCTTTCTTGTCGCCGAAGTGTACCGTGCGCGAGGGTTTGGTCTCTTCGTCGGAGCTGTCGAAGCCCGCAGCAAGTATGGTTATCTTGACACGTTCCTCAAGAGTCGGGTCGTAAGCCGTACCCCATATGACATCCACCTCTTCATTTATGCCGTTGATAAATGTAGTGAGCTCGTTGGTCTCGCCTGCGGTGAGCGGCGACTGGGCATCGGGATTGTAATATAGATTGAACAGAAGTTTCTTGGATGTGAGAATGTCGGTGTTGCGCAAAAGCGGCGAGCACAATGCGTCCTCGATAGCCTTTGTCACGCGGTGTTCGCCTTCGCCGTATCCGCTTGATATGATGGCTACGCCTCCGTCGCGCAGAGTAGTCTCCACATCTTTGAAGTCAAGATTGATCTTACCTTTTGTGGTGATTATCTCCGATATCGAGCGGGCTGCGGTGGTAAGTGTGTCATCGGCCTTGTCAAACGCGTTGTCAAACGTGAAATCGGGATATATCTCTATCAGGCGCTGATTGTTGACCACAAGGAGCGCGTCGACGTATCTGGACATCTCCTTGACGCCTACATATGCCTTGCGTATCTTGTTGAGACCCTCGAACAGGAAGGGTATGGTGACTATACCCACTGTCAGGATACCCTTCTCATGGGCTATGCGGGCCACCACCGGAGCCGCGCCTGTACCGGTACCGCCTCCCATGCCGCCGGTGATAAACACCATCTTCGTGTTGTCATTAAACAGTTCGGCTATACGGTCGGCCGCATCTTCTGCCGCTATGCGCGCTTTCTCGGGTTTGTTTCCGGCGCCGAGGCCGTCGCCTATCTGCACCTTGGATGGCACGGAGAGATGTTCAAGAGCCTGACGGTCGGTATTGAGAATGACAAACGACACATTTTCAATATCCTGCAGGTACATGTGGTTTACGGCATTGCTGCCGCCACCGCCTACACCGATTACTTTTATTATTGGTTCCGAAGCTTTGTCTACGTTAAAGCCCGCATCGGACATCAAAGGTATATTGTCTTCCATCGATTCGTTCATTTAGTAATAATATTATTGAAGAGAGTCATTTATCAATCATCAGGATCGTTTTCTACAAATAAACCGGCAAGAGTATCTTGAATGCCACGCCATATTCCTCTTGTTTTACCGCCTTGGTGTGTAGTATCATCGGTGGTCTTGTCGTTTTTGCCTCTCGGGACTTTCTCGCCGCCTTTCTGCGGCTTGAAGCCTTCGTTTTCATCGGCAAACGGATCGACTGCCGGTTGTGGCGCCGGTGCCGCCTCGGTACATTCAAGTGCGTTCTGTGCCGCTGCATTAAGCAGGGCCACGATGTCGATCATGTCGAAGCTCTGAAGACGCGGGTCGGAAATGCGTATGGTGCTCGGTATGGCTCCGAGACGTACCGTTACGCCGCTTTGTTCAGCCAACAAGTCGTTAAATCCGCGCAACTTGGCTCCGCCGCCAACTATTATTATGCCGCCGGGCAGGTCGGTCGATATGGAGTATCCGGCATATTTGGCCTGTTCGATAATGTTCAGTACTATCTCGCCGGCACGTGCACGTATGTAGCTGTTTACTTCGACTACGTCAGCTCCGAAGTTATGCAGCTGGCGTGCCTTGGGCTCGGCGTTTATGGCGTCGCCTACTATGCGCTTCACTTCATCGGCACGTTCTTCCGTCAGATTGGTGGCCATTATATCGCGTGTGATATTTCGTGAGCCTATGGGCAGTGTGGCGAGGTAGTGCAACGCACCGTTCTTGTACACCGACACTGTCGTGGTCTCGGCTCCGAAGTCGACAAGCATGCATCCGAGCTTCTTCTCGTCTGTTGTCACCACAAGGTCGGCTATCACGTTTTGTCTTACATAGGTGCCCTTTATGGAGAGTTGCTGGCGTTCTGAAAGGGCTATGTCGAAATTGCGCAATATTTTGGGCTTGCACGTGATGAGGTTTATGTCGGCCCTTATGCTTTTGCCGAGAGTGCCTACGGGGTTGGAACATTCAAGATTGTCTACCACAAACTCGCGCGGACACACGTCGATCACACAATGGTCTGACAGCCCGCACTGCTTGGCCTCTTCGTTGATTTGTGCTATAATCTGCGCCGTTATGGCCGTTTCGACGTCATACTGTCTTACTACCTGTCGCGAGGTAGTCGTCGTGGACCTTCCGCCTATGGATATATACACCCCCTTTATTTTTCGCGGATGTATGCTTTGGTAGTTTTCGAGCTTACGCATGAGCGACTTAACCCGGTTGCTTACCTCCTCGACATTCTGTATGGTGCCGTACCGCACAATCTCCACGGCATATTCATCCTCAACGGCAAGCAGGGTAAGTACACCATCGTCGTTTACTGTTCCGACGGCCGCTCTTATATGAGAGCTTCCGATCTCCAAGGCTACGATATATTTCTGTTCCATTTATATGACGTATAATTTTAATTGCTTTTTTTGGTACCGTTTTTTTTGGGGTGCTCCGTCGCCACCCCGGCGCTGTCGCCGACAAGCATGGTGCCTATGTCGGGAAGCTCCTTTTCCGCGTCAAGGTCGACCGCGCTTATAGCGTGGTGAAGTCGCTTTACGCGTCGTGTGGCCACCAGTTGTCCACCCCATTTTACCGACAGGGTATCATAGAAGTCCCACCCTTTTACGGGCAATATCTCTTTGTACGCTCTTTTGAGCCGGTAAAACTTATTGTCAAGGTCATCGATGTCGCCTATGTTGATGACATGTCCGTGTATAAGCGGCACGAGTATGATGTTGCGGCGGTCCTCCACCTTTATGTGGGTTATGAGCGCGCTCCAAGTAGAATCATTGTCGATATATCCGACCAGCGGCAGTATATCACGGGGATGAAACAGCGAGTCGAAGCGACCCGATATGACCGGTACATCGGTGTGGTAACGGGCGTTGGCCGATATGCGCTTTCCGTCCTTGTTTATATAGTATGACCGGTCGTGCTCGAATATGCGGGCCACGGGGTGCAGCGGATCGACCTCGATAAGCACACGGCCGTCGGTGGTTGTCACACACCGTACCGACTCGATTTTGTCTATGGCCGACAGTATGTTCTCGATGCTGTCGATATTTATATGGCTCAGGAGCATACCCGGCGCGCGGTCGGGCAAGTCGCCTATTTCACGGGCTATCTCCCGCGCTGTCACAAACCGGGTGCCCACGGTGTCGGTGACCCGGATGTCAACACCCGAGCATCGAGCCGCGGCAGCCTGCGTGCGCGACCATGACACGGCCACGACCACATAGGCCAGCAACAATACGGTTATAATACAGCGCAGTATCTTGTTCATCGACCGGAAGATGCTATTTTTACTATTTCGGGCAGGCTGTCGCAAATGTCGCCGGCGCCTGCTGTCAATAATATCTCAAAGTTACGATTTTTAATCGTTTCTGTCAAATCGTGTTTGTCTATCATCACTTTATCCGGTGCGGTTATGTGGTCAAATATTATCTTTGAGGTCACACCGGGCAGCGGAAGCTCGCGTGCGGGATATATGTCGAGCAGTATGACTTCGTCGGCAAGCGACAGGGCTTCGGCGAATTCGGGAGCGAAATCCCTTGTGCGCGAATACAGGTGAGGCTGGAAAGCCACCGTAAGCTTTTTGCCGGGATATAGGGCCTTGACCGAAAGTATGGACGCTTTCAGTTCATCGGGGTGGTGGGCGTAATCGTCTATTATGGCTCTTACCGGGGCATCCTCTTTAAGCCAGAACTCGAAACGCCGTTTGGGCCCGAGGAATGTGCTTATGGCCTCGCGTGCTTTATCGGCATCCATCGCTCCTGTCAGATGACATGCGGCAAGTGCCGCCACTGCGTTCTCAATATTGATCTCGACAGGCACACCGAGATTGATATCGCGGATGGTGCAGTCGGGAGCTATGAAGTCAAATACTATGGACCCGTTGCCTCGGCGTATGTTGTCGGCATGAAAGTCGCCTTTGTCGCGTGAGTAAGTGTACACCGCCACTCCCTCTGCGGGGCGGGGCACCAGCTTCAGCCCTTCATGAACAACAAGAGCTCCGCCGGGGCGTATGAGCGATGTAAAATGAGCGAAACTTTCCAGATAGGCCTCTTCAGTGCCGTAGATGTCGAGGTGGTCGGGATCTGTAGCGGTAATGACGGCTATGTAGGGCGACAGACGGTGGAAGGAGCGGTCATACTCGTCGGCCTCGATTACGGAGTAAGGCGAGGTGGCGCTAAGTATCAGATTGCTTGAGTAGTTGCGCAGTATGCCGCCGAGAAAGGCGTTGCATCCCACGGGGCAGGTATTCAGTATGTGGGCCGCCATGGAGGAGGTGGTCGTCTTTCCGTGTGTGCCGGCAAAGCATAATCCGCGGGTGCCGCGGGTGATACGTCCGAGCACTTCGGCCCGCTTGACCACTTCATAGCCGTTATCGCGGAAATATGACAGTTGCGGATGGCTGTCGGGGAGTGCCGGTGTATATACGACAAGCACTCCGTCGGGGTCGCCGCGGAAGTCATCGGGTATCGCCTCCACTGATTCATCAAACACGATGTTGACGCCCTCTTCCTGAAGTGCGCGGGTGAGAGCGGTGGGTGTGCGGTCATATCCGGCAACCTTGTAGCCCAAGGACAGGAAATAGCGCTCGAGAGCGGCCATACCTATGCCCCCGGCACCGGCAAAATATATCTTTTTCTTCTCCATCAAGAATTGAAACAGTTTTAATCTTTTTCAGCAAGTATGTTATATATCGTATCGACAATCTTCTCGTCTGCGTCGCAGAGAGCCATCTCCTTCACGTTTCGTGACAGTGTGTCGCACCGTTCTTCGTCGTTAAGCAGAGCCACCACCTCATTGCCGAGTCTTGCGGGAGCGTCGGCGTCAAGTATCATGACCGCAGCGTCGCATTTCACCAAAGCTTCGGCATTTTTACGCTGATGGTCCTCGGCGACATTGGGCGACGGAATGAGTATCGTAGGCTTTCCTAACAACTGAAGCTCTGAAATTGTTCCGGCTCCGGCACGCGACACCACTACATCGGCAGCCTTATAGGCCAGATCCATACGCGATATGAAGGGAGTGGCTTTTACCACATTATTATATTTGTCGGCTATCTTGCGGCACTCGTCGGCATACAGTTTTCCTGTCTGCCAGAGTATGTAGCCGCCCGCATTTTCAATCTTGTTGAACGCCTTGGCTATGCTTTCGTTGATGGTGCGCGCCCCGAGGCTGCCGCCTATGACAAGCACAATCTTGCGGTGGGCCGGAAGGCCGAGCTCTTTGCGGGCTTCTTCTTTTGACATGTCGGATGACAGTATGTTCTGCCGTACAGGATTGCCTGTGAGTATTATGCTTTCCTGCGGGAAAAAGCGCTCCATGCCGGGATAGGCCACACATATGGCTTTCGCCTTTTTGGCAAGCAGCTTGTTGGTCACGCCGGCATAGGAGTTCTGCTCCTGCAAGAGGGTGGGTATGCCGTGTTTCTGCGCTTCCTTAAGCATGGGTCCGCTGGCGTAACCTCCTACGCCTATGGCCATGTCGGGCTTGAATTCGCGCAGTACTTTCTTGGCGCGGAGCATGCTCTTGGCCAGACGGGCCAGTACTTTGACATTGCTCAATATTTTTTTACGGTTAAATCCGCTTACGGGCAATCCTATTATATCATAACCCGCGGCAGGCACACGCTCCATCTCCATGCGCCCTTCCGCTCCTACAAAGAGTATTTCCGTATCGGGATCGCGGCGGCGCAGGGCGTTGGCTATGGCGAGTGCCGGGAATATATGTCCGCCGGTGCCTCCTCCGCTTATAAGTATTCTATAATGTTTCATAATTGGTTTATTCTGTTAAAATTGTACGGGATTTGTTGCCCTCATGTCCTCGGGAAGTGATGTAAGCTCCTCTTTCACTGCCTGTCGCGTTCCGTTCTGTACCGCCGTGCGGCTTACGCTGAGCATGGCTCCGAACGCTATCGACGTTACCAGTATCGATGTGCCGCCCTTGGAGATAAGCGGCAGCGGCTGTCCCGACACGGGAAATGTTCCGGTGGTTATGGCCATGTGGAACAGCGCCTGAAGTACTATCATGACAGCCATGCCCATGACAAGCAGGACAGGGAACGCCCTGTGGCATTTTCGTGCTATGACACCGGCCCGCGCGAGCAGACCGAGATACAGCAGCATGAGCGCGATGCCTCCTATAAAGCCGAGGTCCTCAAGAATTATGGCAAAAATATAATCGGAGAATGCGAGGGGCAGGCGTGCCGTCTCTCGCGAATTGCCGGGGAATACTCCTATGAGACCTCCGTTGGCCTGTGCCATGTAGGCATACATCTCCTGACGGTTGGTGGCGGTAATCGGTTCCTCATACTTGGGAACATCGGAGAAGAACCTGTCCATACGGGCTTTCCATGTGCCGTGACGCTCGTCTTTCTGACGGGCGTCCTGAGCCACTACCGCGGTGGTTGTCGCGCCTTCGGCCGGAGCGGCATTGTCGCGGCCCGTTTTAAAGGCCAGCAGTCCGAGTCCTATAAGACCGTATACTCCGAGTACCAGCAGCAGTTTTTTCATCTCCGTGCCGCCGATAGTCATCATAGCCACACTGATGGCCATGAGCAGAATAGTATTGGTAAGTCCCTGTTTGAACAGGACGCCGCCGAATGCGAGTACTACACACGCCGATATTATTATGCCTTTGTTGCGCACGCCGATGCCTTTGGGTTTCTGTGCCCTTGCCATGATTTTCGCTATCACGAGCACAGCCGAAATCTTTATGAACTCCGAGGGCTGTATGGTTATGCTGCATATGCTGAAGCTGCGTCGCGCTCCGTTGACAATCTCACCGAACATGGTCACATAGAGCATGGCCCCGATGCTGAGAAAGGCCACTATCCATGCGAGGCCGAAAAAGTACTTGTAATGCACTTTCTCAAGATACCACACGATAGCCACTCCCGCCGTAAGCATGATGAAATGGCGCATGATAGGGCCATATACTCCCGACGCGGCCACCTCACGGCTCGACGCGCTGCACAGCTCGATGATGGATATAAGGCACAGCATGATGAATATGCCCCATATCGACTTGTCGCCGTGACGCTTGTAGGGAATGGCGCTCGCCGGCTTCTCCGGTTCGGCGGCAGCCGTTGCTGGAGCTTCGGCTCCGAACATGGATATATCGTTGTCGTTCATAAACAGTATGTCTATTTTCTATCCGTTAAGTTTTTTACCGCATCCTTGAACTGCCTGCCGCGGTCCTCGTAGCTGCTGAAGAGGTCGAAGCTGGCACAGCAGGGCGACAGAAGCACCGTGTCGCCGCTTTGAGCCACGGACGCACATGTGTCTACCGCATCCTGAAGCGAGTGGGTGTCGTATATGGCTTCGACCTTGCCCTTGAAAAAGTCAAGGAGCTTGGTGTTGTCTTTGCCCATGCACACTATGGCCTTCACTTTCTTCTTTACGAGCGGCTCTATCTCCGTGTAGTCGTTGCCTTTGTCTTTTCCGCCGAGTATGAGCACGACGTTGCGCGGCATGCTCTCCAGCGCGTACCAGCATGAGTTTACGTTGGTGGCCTTTGAGTCGTTGATGTAGCGTACGCCGGCTACCGTGTCGACATACTCAAGACGGTGCTCGACTCCGTCGAAGTCTTCGAGAGCGCGGCGTATGTCCTCTTTCTTTATGTCGAGCAGACATGCCGAGAGGCCGGCTGCCATGGAGTTATACAGGTTGTGCAGTCCGTGCAGTGACAGGTCGGCGCGGGGCATGGTCAGCGATATACGGTCGGTGTTAAGCACCAGCTGACCGTCATCGTCCACATAGGCCTCGGAGTTTTCCTCGAAGTGCTCGCTGAAAGGATACATGGCCGCTTCAGTCTTTATGCTGCGTAACTGGGCGGTTATCACGGGGTCGTCCTGCCAGTATATGAAGGCGTCTTCCGGAGTCAGGTTGCGTATTATGCGGAATTTTGCGTTTATGTAGTTCTGCATACGGTATTCATAGCGGTCAAGATGATCGGGGGTTATGTTGAGCATGACCGCCACGTTGGCCTTGAAGTCATACATGTTTTCGAGTTGAAAACTGCTTAGTTCTATGACATATACGTCATGCTTTTCGCGGGCCACCTGAAGTGCGAGGCTTTTGCCTACATTTCCCGCAAGGCCTACATTTATGCCTGCGTTTTTAAGTATGTGGTAGGTGAGCAGCGTCGTTGTCGTCTTGCCGTTGCTGCCGGTTATGCATACCATCTTCGCGTCGGTATAGCGTCCGGCAAACTCTATCTCTGATATCACGGGTATGCCCCGCTGTGCTATTTTCACCATTATAGGCGCTGTAGGTGGTATGCCGGGGCTCTTTATGACTTCATCGGCATTGAGTATAAGCTCTTCGGTGTGCTTTCCGTCCTCAAAGGGGATAGATTCTGCGGCAAGCTGCTCGCTGTAACGGGCAGGTATTTTGCCGAAGTCTGACAAAAACACGTCAAAGCCTTTGTCCTTAGCAAGAATAGCGGCGCCGACACCGCTCTCTCCGCCTCCGAGTACTACTATACGTTTCATATCTATCGTTATCTGATTTTAAGTGTCACAAATGTTATTACCGCCAAGAATATGCCTATGATCCAGAAGCGTACCACAATCTTGGACTCGGGAATGGCGGTCAGCGGGCGCCTTAACAGCGCGTCAGACTCGGCCGCCGACTTCTGGTAGTGGTGATGCAGAGGGGTCATCTTGAATATGCGGCGTCCGGTGCCGTATTTTTTCTTGGTGAGTTTGAAGTAGGCCACCTGAAGTATGACAGAGAGGTCCTCGACGAAGAAAATGGCACATAGTATGGGCAGCAAAAGCTCCTTGCGTATGAGTATGGCGAATACGGCTATTATGCCTCCTATGGTGAGGCTGCCCGTATCGCCCATGAATACCTGCGCGGGATAGGCGTTGTACCACAGGAAGCCGATGAGGGCGCCTATGAATGCCGCCATGTACACCACCAATTCTTCCGAGCCCGGTATATACATTATATTAAGGTAGGAAGAATAGATGATGTTGCCTCCGAGGTAGGCCATGATGGCAAGGGCTGTACCTATTATGGCCGAGGTGCCCGTGGCGAGTCCGTCAAGGCCGTCGGTCAGATTGGCTCCGTTGGAAGTCGCGGTCACGACAAATATGACCACCAAGATAAACAGAAACCATCCGCCGGCCATGGCGTATTTGCCCATCCATCCGGTCAGGTAGGAATAATCGAAATTGTTGTTCTTGACAAACGGTATGGTAGTCTGCGGGGCTTTGACATCCTCGGCCCTGTACTGGACTACTATCTCGTGGTTCTCTATATTTTCAACCTCGACATTTTCTCTCATCACTATCGAGGGGCTTACAAGCATGGTTATGCCTACTATGAGGCCCAGACCTACCTGTCCTACGATTTTGAACTTGCCTTTTAGCCCGTCTTTGTCGCGGCGCGCCACTTTTATGTAGTCGTCAAGGAAGCCGAGTGTGCCGAGCCATATGGTTGCCACTATCATGAGCAGCATGTATACGTTTGACAGGTTGCCGATGAGTATACATGGTATGAGTATCGATATTATTATGATGATACCGCCCATGGTAGGAGTCCCGGTTTTCTTCATTTGTCCTTCAAGCCCGAGGTCGCGTATTATCTCGCCGACCTGCATCAGCTGCAGCCGGTCTATGATGCGGCGGCCAAAAACAATGGCTATGAACAATGACAAGACGAGCGCGGCACCTGAACGAAACGTGATGTAGTCCATCAGGCGCGCTCCGGGGAAATCAAAATTTTCCAGATACTGAAACAGCGAATACAACATAGCTAATACGTCTTTGTCTGTTGGCGTTACTCTTTAATGATTTCACATACTACCTCTCTGTCGTCGAAATGATGCTTGACGCCCTTGATCTCCTGATAATCTTCGTGGCCTTTGCCCGCTATAAGTATGACGTCGCCGGCATTGGCCAGAGCGGCAGCCGTGCGGATGGCTTCGCGGCGGTCGACTATGCTGAGGGTTTTCTTGCGTCCCTCCAAGTCAAGTCCGGCTTCCATGTCATGAAGTATCTCGGCCGGATCCTCGTCACGCGGATTGTCGGAGGTGAGGATGAGCCGGTCGCTGCGCAGAGCGGCTTCCTTGGCCATGATAGGGCGCTTGCCTTTGTCGCGGTTGCCTCCGGCGCCTACCACGGTGATTATGGCGCCGCGTGTGCCTACCACCTCGCGTATGGCCTGAAGTACGTTGACCACGGCATCGGGCGTGTGGGCATAGTCCACGATAGCGGTAAAGCCTTTGGGCGAGTGAAATGCCTGAAAACGTCCGGCCACCGGCACAAGGCGGCTCATGTTGACAAGAACCTGCTCTATCGGCCACCCGAGCAATACCGATGCTCCGTACACGGCCGTAAGATTGTATGCGTTGAATTTGCCGGTGAAGAGCACTTCGACTTCACGTCCGTTAAAGCTCATGGTCGTACCGTCAAGGCGGCTTTCTATGATGCGTCCTGTAAAGTCGGCGCCGGTGCGCAGGGAGTAGGTGTACTTTCGCGCCGCCGTATTCTGCAACATGACGTTGCCGGCTTTGTCATCTATATTGGTGAGGGCAAACGCCGACTTGGGGAGGTCGTCGAAAAACGATTTCTTAGCGGCGAGGTAGGCCTCGACGGTTTTGTGGTAGTCGAGGTGGTCGCGCGTGAGATTTGAAAAGATGCCTCCCGCGAAATTAAGTCCGGCTATACGGTGCTGGTGAGCGGCGTGTGAGCTGACCTCCATCGATGCGTATTGGCAGCCCGCGTCGACCATGCGGCGCAGAAGTGAATTTATGGTCAGCGGGTCGGGGGTAGTCTGGGTCGTCGGCACGGCTTCGGTCTCGATGTAATTGCATACTGTCGACAGCAATCCGGCTTTATAGCCCATGAGCCGGGCCATTTCGTAGATGAGGGTGGCTGTCGTGGTCTTGCCGTTGGTGCCGGTGACACCCACCAGCCGGAGCGACCGTGAGGGATTGTCATACCATTCCGAGGCAAGATATCCCAGAGCCACGGCCGAGTCGCTTACCTTTATATATGTAATGGATGTCTCGATAAATTCGGGAAACTCCTCGCATACTATCGCGGCCACGCCGCTGTACTGCAACAGCGGTATGAAAGAGTGTCCGTCGACGGTAGTGCCTCGTACGGCTACAAACAGCGATCCGGTAGTGACCTTGCGGGAGTCGCTTACTACGTCGGTTATTATTTTGTCGTCAGACCCTATGATCTCTTCGACCATGATTGACGAAAGTAGTTTTGACAGGGATTTCATAACCTTATATCTTGATGTTTTAATTTTCGTTTTATTGTGCCAGTGTCAGCATGACCCGCTGCCCGGGCTTGAATGACGCTCCCGGAGCTATGGATTGTGACACTACGTATCCGCTGCCTCTGAACGACACGTCTACACCGGCGCTTTCAAGCATGTTGATGGCGTCGCGGAGGTTGTAGCCTATCACTCCCGGCATGCCGTCGTAATGTTTTTTAGGCGTAAACTTCTTGACATTGGCGATTGACAGATTTTCGCGGATTTTTTTATGACGCGACTCTTTGGTGGCGGCATAAAGGGTGGGGCGGCTGTCGGGTGTATCGCCCGAACGGTAGTCGGAGCTGTTCATCAACATGCCGCGTGAGAACATTTTTAACGCTATGTTCTTTAATACCGTACCGCTTGTGCTGGCGGCGCCGAACATGTTCTGTCGCGGATGGCAGGTGAGGACTATGCACGAATACAATGGCTTTTCGGCGGGGAAAAATCCACAGAATGCAAGCCTCTTTTTGCCGGTGTTGTAGGCGCCGTTTTCTATTATGTAGCAGGTGCCCGTTTTCCCGGCTATTTTCACTCGTTCGTTACGCAGAAGTTTGCCGGTGCCGTGTTCGCCCCACACCACATCGGTGAGCATGCCGCGCATTTTCTGCGCTGTGGCCGGCGAGCAGGCGCGTCCGGTGCCCATGTGGGTTATCGGTAGTACGGAGTCGATGTTTTCGCCGATAAGTTTGTCGACAAGCCGTGGCTTCACATACACTCCGTCGTTGGCGATGGCATTGTAGATCGACAGGGTGTAGAGCGGCGGTATCTCTGTCGAGTATCCGTAGCACATGCGCGACAGGGCTATGCGGCCGCCGCGGTTGTTGGCTACGGAGTCAATGCGCGGCGGACGTTCTCCGGCTATGCCGGTGTTCATCGGGTCAAGAAATCCGAGACCTTTCAGCCGTGAATAGAATGCGCCGGGATTATCGCCGTAACGCGATGTTATGATTTTGGCCATGCCTATGTTGGACGAACGTTCTATGACTTCACGCACGGGCATCGACGCTGTGCCGTGGGAGTCGGTGATGGCGCGTCCGCCGGCGTATTTGAATGCGTGGCCCGTAGTGATTATCTGCTCCACATCGTTGACTATGCCGTCTTCGAGCGCTATCATCATTGACAGGGTCTTTACCACCGAACCGGGCTCGTAGCCGAGTACGGCTCGGTTCATGCCTTCGATATATTCGTTTGAATACGGGCTTTTCTCAAGATTGGATATGGCCTTGATGTTGCCGGTGGATACCTCCATGAGTACGGCTACACCCCAGTCGGCATCGCATGTGGTGAGCACGTTGTTAAGCTCGTTTTCCACAATGTCCTGCATGTTTATGTCTATTGTGGTGCGTATGTTGTAGCCGTCCACAGGCGGTATGTCGGTCCAGTTTACGATGTCTTTTGTCAAGGGCACTTTCTTTGCGAGCCCGGGTTTGCCGTAAAGAAGTGAGTCGAGCGCTTTTTCAAGTCCCGATATGCCGTGCACCTCACCCGATACGGGGTGTATGCCTACGCCGCCGATACTGCGTCGGGCCATGGCTCCGTACGGATTTACGCGGCGGTTTACCCGCTCTTTTGTCAGTCCGGTCTTATTGGGATTTTTTATATTGAAGAACGGGAATGTGAGCAGTTGCTGATACTGTGCGTAAGAGATGTTGGACAGGATTTTATAGGCGCGCGGACGTTTCTGTTTGTCTTGCTGCGCGAGGGGCTTTTTCAGCCGTTGCAGCCATTCTTGACGGGTTCTCACGGGGAAGTATGTCGCCAAGGAATCGGCAAGCGAGTCGAGCGCCAGTATGTAGCGGCCTTCGAGGAAGCGTTCGCAGCGGTAGTCGATGCGTATGTTGTAGAAGCATAGATTTGTGGCGAGTATCTGCCCGTTGGATGACAGTATGTCGCCTCGCTCGGGCGTGATTGTGTCGACGCGCGATAATTCGCTCATGGCTTTCTTATTCCATTGGGCGGCCGACAGTACAGAGTTGTCAAAGGCTTTGTATGCTATACGACCGGCAAAGAGAAGTATGAAGCCTATCACGAGGATATAGCGTAAAAGTATGTGGGTGCGGTTCTCTTTCTTCATCGTTTGACTTAATTCGGCAGTTTATATGGCGGTTGGTCCTGTATTTTAAGATGCAGATGCATTGTGTCGACAAGTTCCTGCATCGACGACTCGCGTATGCGGCTCATGTAGGTGCTGCGTTCTCTTATGCGTTCGGTCTCGACTACTTCGAGTGTCTGCTCGAGTTTACGTATCTCCTCCATGCGGGTCAGGCACTGGTATCGGTTGGTTATAAATACGAGCAGCATAACCATGACGGTAAGTACGGCTTTCCAATGGCGGAGAAAAAAGTCGCTTGAGAGGACACGTCCGTTCAGTGCCTTCTTGATTATGTTGTCGTTTTTTTTGTCAGTCGCTTTTTTTGCCATTGCCTGTAATGTGATGTTGTTGTATTAAGGCGTCGTCACTTTTTCCGCTATGCGGAGCTTGGCGCTGCGTGAGCGTGGATTGCGTTCTATTTCGGCCTCGTCGGCTACGATGGGCTTCGATGTGAGCAGACGGAAGGGCGACAGATTGCGCCCGTAAAAATCCTGCTCTACGCGACCCTCAAGATTGCCCGAGCGCATGAAGTTCTTTACAAGCCTGTCTTCGAGCGAGTGGTAGGTGATGACCGCCAGACGTCCGCCCGGCTTCAGCACTTCGAGCGACTGTCTTAAGAACTCGCTCAGTGCCTCGATTTCGTTGTTGACGGTTATGCGCAGAGCCTGAAACACCTGTGCAAGCTCTTTTTTCTCCTTGCGGGGATTCATCAGCGGACGCACCGCCGAAAGGAGCCCCTCTACAGTGGTTATGGGCGCCACTGCCCGGGCTTTGATTATGGCCGAGGCTATGCGGCGTGCGTTTTTAAGCTCGCCGTAAAGATACAGTGTGTCGGCAAGCTGTTCTTCGTCAAGGTTGTTGACATACCATTCGGCTGAGCGCGATGCATTCCGGTTCATGCGCATGTCGAGCGCCCCTACCCAACGGAATGAGAAGCCGCGTTCAGGATCATCGAAGTGATGAAATGACACCCCGAGATCGGCAAGTATGCCGTCGACTTTGTCAACTCCGTAAAACCGCAGAAAATTGCGCATATAGCGGAAGTTGCTGTATACAAATGTAAATCGCGGGTCATCTATGGCGTTGGCTATGGCGTCGGCGTCTTGGTCAAAGCCGAAGAGGTGCCCGTTTTCACCGAGCCTTTCCATTATGGCGCGCGAATGTCCGCCACCACCGAAAGTGACATCGACATACTTGCCTGAAGCCTTGATGTCAAGGCCATTTATGGCATCGTCGAGCAATGCCGGTATGTGATAGACATTCTGCTGCATATTGTGCTGTTGAAAACGTTTGTAATAAGGTCGTAAAGTTAGCGAAATAATTTAAAATTTACATACATAAATTTCGACTTTTTTCCATAAATTTATCAACATTATGCAAACGCCGCTACTACAGCTGGTTTTGAGCATTTTCAATACTGAGGCTCCGAATGTTTACAATTGTAAATTATTTCATCCGCGACAGTATTTTTGTCAGCTCTTCCACGCCCTTTCCGGCACCGGTTTTCAGCACTGTTACTCCGGGTGGCACACTCGCCGGGTTGGGGTCTATGTAGAATATAGGCACACCCGGCCTTACATAGTGCAGCAATCCGGCTGCCGGATATACATTAAGCGAGGTGCCGATTATTACGAATATATCGGCCTCGCTGACCAGTTTTGTGGCCGGTTCGAAGCACGGTACCGCCTCTTGGAAGAATACAATATGGGGCCTTACGCGATGGCCGTCTATGATTGTGTCGGGAGAGGTATCGAGGGCGTCGGGTTTTAATTCATATACTCGCGACTCGTCGTCGATGGCTCTGACTTTCATCAGTTCGCCGTGAAGGTGGAGCACGTTTTTGCTGCCTGCGCGTTCATGCAGGTCATCGACGTTCTGAGTTATGATATAAGTGTCAAACCAATCCTCAAGTTTGACAAGTCCCTTATGGCCTGCGTTTGGTTGCGCTTTCAGCAAATCATGGCGTCGGGCATTGTAAAAATTGTGTACCAATGCCGGATTTCTTGCAAAACCGTCGGCACTCGCCACATCCATGACCGGATACTGCTCCCAGAGTCCTCCGCTGTCGCGGAACGTGGAGATGCCGCTTTCGGCGCTCATGCCGGCCCCTGTCGAAATAACAAGTTTTTTTCTCATACAAAATTGTGTTGTTGCATATCGCAAGTTATAAAAAATAAAACAAACCGGAATAATGGAATGCCAAAATCCTTAGTTTAAATAAATTTAAACGGCTGTAACATAGCAACATACACCTTTGCGCTGTAAAAAGTCGCTAAAAAAATTGCATAAACAAAAAAAACGCCTTAACTTTGCATCGCAAAAACGCAGCAAGGTGCCATAGCTCAGTTGGTAGAGCAAAGGACTGAAAATCCTTGTGTCCCCGGTTCGATTCCTGGTGGCACCACCCCGCAAATCGCTAAGTAGTTAAATATCAACTACTTAGCGATTTTTCTTTCAACCAAATTTTGCCGAGTTACCTATAAAGTTACCTATAAGATATGCGTTTAGACGGTGCTGAATCAGCCTTGACGCAACTGAATGAACGGAAAATAAATCTTTTCACATTTTTTAATAAATATCGGCGAGTGAACTATTCAATCGAATTGAGGGTTTTGTAAATTGCGAGGTAATTAAGTCCCGCAGTTTACATCACAAAATTAATGAAAATAGAACCCCGTACAATCAAGCACGAGAAATTCAAAGAAATGGTCAAGAATTGGCTTGACACCCACCGCGAGGAATACTGCGCTTTTGCCGAGGAGGTGAGCAAGCGCGACCGTTCAGGTTTTCAACGGATATTTCTATACGCACAGTTTGCCGCTCCCGGATTTGCCGGGGTGGTAATGGAAAAGATGTCGGAAAAAGACCCGAAGGATTTGGATTCAATCGAAAAATTCTTGAAGGATGCTGACATTGCCTCCACTATTGTAAATGAATTCCAGTCGCAGGAACCTAATTCAATCGTTCCGGCTATGCTGGCATGGATGTATTTCGGCAACAGTTGGGAAATGATGGTAGCATACAATGAGGAAATGATACAGGACAAGGAGACCAGCTTCGTTGACCGTATCAAAGCCCGTTTTGTGATATTTACCACAATCAAAATGAGTATAGCCAACGGGCATCGCACAAAGGAAGATTGGAGGGAGTTCAGAAAGATTCAAAAGTCTATGGGTAGTGTCGTGCCTGTTACCGATTCGGCAATCGCCGAGTTGGACGAGGAGGAATCACCAGCCACAGCGGACAGCACCGATGCTGAAACGACCGATGAAAAGAAAGAACCGAGGAAGCGCGGCAGGAAGAAAGTCCGTGAAGCTCTCGACAACCTCATACCCGACAACACTGACCGCATCAAGGGCAAAATATCGGAGTTCCTGAAACTCCGGTCGAGCGGCAATGACCTCGCCATGCTGTATATCTATCTTCACGAGGATTCGCACATACGCAGTTGCGACATCTCTACATTCCACGATGCCTTGTCGGAACATTATCCCGAACACAAGTTTGTCGGACTGCGCGGAGTGCAGAAAGCCCATCAGCAGCTCACCACTCCGATGATGGGAGGCAAGCGCATGATTGATATGGGGCAGGATAAAAAGAATCTCGACAATATCAGAAATCATTTTGAGGCGGCGTAACGCCGAATTTTTATCATACTGAAGCCATCTGACCGCTTGCGGCCGGGTGGCTTTTTCCGTTTATATCCACTTTGATTTTTCTCTATTCAGTTCGTTTAATTCGTTTAATTGCGTCAACGAAATTAAACGAATTTATTTGGCTGATACAGTGCGTTATAGCTATTGCAAAGCGGGCGGTTGTCCATTATCTTTGCATCGCCGTTTCGGACGGAACGGCGGCTAAACGGTTTCTAACGTCGCCAAAATCGTTTAGCTCTTAACAATCCGGCGACATAGCATTTGCCTATGACAAATCTATTAGAGTTAATCAACAGTGGCGTGACCGGCGTTACGCTCAATGTCAAACTTGAAGACCTCGTTGAGCTGGTAAGACAGACAATCGAGGCCGCAAAGACGGAGCTGCTTCCGGCTATGGTCAGCGCAGCACAGGAGGTCTTGCTTACCAAGAAGGAGGTGATGGAGAAATTCGGCGTGTGCCACACCACCCTCTGGAACTGGAACCGCAACAATATCCTCATCCCGGTAAAAGTCGGGAAGAAGGTGTGCTACCGCCAAAGCGATGTGGAGCGTCTCATTCTTGAAAAGGCGAGACAATGATGGATGCGCAGGAATTGAATCGGCTCTGGCAGTCATATCAGCTCAGAGTTACGGACGAGATTGTCAGAAGCCCGGAAGTTCTCTTTTGCAACGGTTCCGCAATCGGCACACTCGGCAACTTCTCAGCATCGACCGGTAAGGCGAAAAGCAAAAAGACATTCAACGTGAGTGCCATCCTTGCGGCTGCGCTCACCAACGGGGAGGTGTTGCGTTACATCGCCGAGTTTACCGACGACAAACGCACAATCCTCTATTTCGACACCGAGCAAAGTCCGCACCACTGCCAGCGGGTGATGAAACGTGCGTTGCGCCTTGCGGGACTTCCGGTTGACAGGCATCCCGAAAATCTGATCTTCGCCCAGCTCCGCGCACTGACACCAGACCTTCGCCTTGAACTTATCGACAATGCTATCGCAAACACACCCAATGTCGGACTGGTCATAATAGACGGAGTACGCGACCTGATGTTCGACATCAACAACGCCATTGAATCGTCAAGGCTTATCGGCAAACTGATGGAGTGGACGGACAAGTATCAGATACACATCCACACCGTCCTGCATCTGAACAAGAGCGATGATAACGTGCGCGGTCATGTAGGCACAGAACTCAACAACAAGGCGGAGACCGTTCTGCAAGTCTGCAAAAGCACTATGGACAGTGAAGTTACCGAGGTGTCGGCATCCTGCATCCGCTCAATGGACTTCCCGCCGTTTGCTTTCATCGTCAACGAAGCGGGACTGCCGGAGATTGCCGCCGATTACACCTTTGCCGGGAAATCAAAGGTTCAGACCTTCTCATACTCGGAGCTTACACCTGAACAGCACCGTCAGGCTCTTGAAATGGCTTTTGCCAACGGCGCGATAAAAGGCTGTCAGAACTGCGAGGACAGCATCAAGCGGGCCTATGCCGCATGTGGGTTTCCATACGGCGACGGCAAAGTGACGAAACTGAAATCATTTCTGATGAACAAACGGATGGTAGTCCGGGAAAACGGCACATATTCATACAACCCAGATTTTTATTACTGATTTAAGTTCGGTTCAGTACGGGGTGTATATATGTGAGCTGAACCCGAACCAAATCCCCAACACATATTTTCGATATGCTCAAAGAGATTAAATCAATCCCTTTAGCCGCCTTCTTGTCCCGTCTCGGACATGAACCGGCGGCGAGAAAAGGAACGAGGCTCTGGTATAAGTCGCCGTTGCGACAGGAACGGACACCATCGTTCAAGGTTGAGACAACGCTCAACTGCTGGTATGACTTCGGTCTTGGCAAAGGCGGCAACATCATAGACTTGGCAGCCGAGTTGTATCAGTCAACCGACCTGCGCCATCTCATGCGTTGCATCGCCAACAGCTATCCTGTGCCATCGGTGCAGACAGTCGCTTCCTCTTATCCCCAGCGACACTCTGCACCGAATGTGGAACGGTTTGCGGTCGTGCCTCTGGAACACTGCGCACTTGTCGCATACCTCCAAGAGCGTGGTATTCCGGCACACATCGCAAAGGCGAACTGCAAGGAAGCTCATTACAGCGTCAACGGCAAGCCGTATTTTGCTGTAGCATTTGAGAATGTCAGCGGAGGCCGGGAACTGCGCAACAGATATTTCAAAGGTTGCCGGGGACGCAAGGACATCTCATATCTGCCGTGGTCGAGAGACGGACCGTCAACAGAGTGTGCCGTATTCGAGGGATTCATTGATTATCTCTCAGCCCTTACACTCGACATCATCAGCGGAGCCGACGCAATCATACTCAACTCGGTTGTCAATGTCAATAAGGCTGTGCCTTATCTCAAAGGTTACTCCACCATCAACTGCTACCATGACAACGACAATGCCGGACAAACAGCACTCGCCGAGTTGACAGCCATATATGGCTCAACCGTAATCGACCGCTCCACTCTATACTCCGAGTTCAACGACTTGAATGATTTTCTTGTCAACCAAAGTTCAACCATCAAACAAAACAAGTGATGAAAACCACAAAAGCACCGTCAACACCCGCATCCAAGTCAACCGAGTTGACCGATGCAGCCAAATCCAAAGTATCAACTCTTAATCCCGATTTTATTATGAAATCAGATAACTCTATCAACTCCACTTCCACAGTCAACAGCGATAATATTGTTGACAGCACCACTCCTGCCAACGCCGACAATCTGTTTGACAACGAGCAGATAGCAACCGAAGTAACATCCACAATCGAGCCACCGAAACAACAGCGTATCGGCAAGCAACAGCGTAAATCGGACTTCGCCGAGTTCAAGGCTACCTTCCTTGCTCCTGCAAAGCTGGTGAACCGCCATGCCCTGAACATCGAGGGCGACCTGTGGGACCAGCTTGAGCGTGTTTCCAGAATCCTCGGCGACCGTGGCACTACCGTCAGCAGCTACGCCAACGCCATCCTCGCCGAGCATCTGAAACAGTATGCCGACGACATAGAAATCTGGCGCAAGCTCTGAGATGGGAACGGCATCGGATTAGCGGCTTAATCGAGGGCTGACACCGCCTGAAGGAGTGGCTTCGCTATATATCCGCAATCGTAAAAAAGTTGAGGGAGGCAAGATACCTTTTGAGTTTCTCAAAAGGGGCAAAAACAGCCCGTCCGGGCGGTTGTTGCCTGCCTCCCGATGGTCGCTGATCCGGTGCAATCACTCTAATGACTTCAACATATTTCTTATGAAGAAATCCACAGGAAGGCCGCCTCTCGGACAGGCGAAAAAGAGCAACGCTGTGACGGTTCGTTTCAGCGATGCCCAGTTCGACATCATAGACATCAAATCATCCCGCGCCGGCATGAGCAGGTCTGAATATGTGAGGGAGGGAGCATTGAACGCCACGGTTGTCGGCGTACTCTCCGACGAGGAGAAGATGCTCCTTCACGAGCTTAAAAAACTCGGTCCCAATCTCAATCAGATAGCACATCAAGCCAATGCCGAGGGATACCGCAGCGTTGCAGAGAAGGCTGAAAACATCGTTGACTGTATCGCCGGATTCGTTCTCAAACTCAAAAACCGCATGAAAACATGATTGGAAAGATACTTAAATCCGGGTCGTTTGGCTCAAAGGTTGACTACGTTACCCGCGAGAAACACGACAAGAAAATCTTTACACCCGACACTTGGAAGATACTCGGTAGCCGTGGACTGATGGGTGAAAAACGCAATCAGATCATAGCGAGCTTCGAGGCTCAGGCTATGCAGAACCGCAGAATCGGCAACCCCGCCGGACACATAACGCTGTCATTTTCCGCCGACGACAAGCCGAAACTCAGCGACGATAAGATGCTTAAAATAGCTTTGGACTACATCAAAATGATGGGTCTGGACAAGACGCAGTTTCTTATCGTGCGCCACTATGAGACCGACAAACCGCACTGTCATATCGTGTTCAATATAGTCGGCGACAACGGCAAACGTATGGAATCGGGACGCAACCGCTACAAGAATAAGAAGGTCTGCGAGGCACTGACTAAGCGTTACCGTCTCGCATTGCCGAAGCAGGAGGCACCCGACTTGGAGAAACTTCACGGTCTTGAACGGGCAAAAGCGGAGATAAAAATTGCCGCTACCGAGGCACTGCGCAACTCCCGCGACTGGCATACTTTCGCCGCTCTGTTGGCTAAAAAGAATATCCATATCATACCGAAATATCGTCGCGGAACACAGGAAATGCAGGGCGTTTCGTTCCAACTTGGCGACTACAAGGTAAAGGGTTCGGATGTCGGCGAGGCTTTCAAGTACAGAAATCTCGACCGCTATTTCTCGCAGTCCAACCGTCAATCGGAGCCGAGAAAAGCCACCGCCACCCATTCCACCGCTCAAAAATCCGGCACATCGTCAATCTCTGACGAGGCAGTCAAGGCTGTAAAAGCCACCGCCGCCACTGCCGCAAATCTTGCGGCTGACATCGGCGAGGGCGTGGGACAATTCATAGGCGGTCTGTTTCAGCCGGGCCCCGCTTATGACCCGGAGGAGGCTCGTCTGGCATGGGAACTCTCGCATACAAAGAAAAAGAAACCTAAACGTGGTATCAAAAGATAACAATCATGGCAAAGAAAGATGAAATTCAAGGCGTGCAGTGTGAGAACGCCGACTTCGAGATTATGCGCCGACAGTTGGCGCGTCTTGAAAAAATGCTCACCGACAAATTCACCGAAGTCAATGACCGGATTGGAAGTATCGCTGTTCAGGCACCGGCGTTTCCGCCTCCGGCGGAACCACAGCAACCGCAACCCATAGAGGTGTCCCTGCCTGACAACCTCGCCAGCCGCGAGGACATACGCGCACTGTCGGGCGTCATTCAGACGCTCAACGGCACGGTATCGCTGGTAATGAAAAGTCTGGCGGAGATACAGAAGGCTTTTGCGGCTATGCCCCGACCAGATGTTCAGTCCATCGCCGAGAAAGTTGCAAAGAATACCGCTCAGAAAGTTATTGAAGAACTCACTCCAAAAATTGAAAATTCGGCTTCCGATGCTGTACTGATGGGAGTAGTCAAGGCTCCCGGCATCACTCCTGATGATGCGGCAAGCATCCATCAGACTCTAAAAGAAACCAACAGGCGGATTTGTGTTCGCGATAATGTGGATAAGCTCAGCAAGAGAAACCTTAAACTCGAACTATGCGTTTTCATATTTTCATTCGTAGTGCTTGGTCTCGGCTGCTGGATATATGATCTGCGTAAAGAGCGCGATGAACTGTTGGGCGTTGAGTGGCTGTATCGAGGCATCCGCTCTCTATGGGATGATGACGAAACCATAACCTCGATGGAGAAAAGAGTTTTATCCGGCACCGACAAACAGCGTGAGGACTGGCAGACCGAAACGGTCAATCGGGAACAGTCGGGAATCCCATTCCGCGATTTCCAACCGCATGACGATTGGCAACCGGAGCCACCAAAGGTAAAAGAAGAACAAAAAAATGATGATGATTCGGGCGGTTGGTTTGATTGGCTTTACACACCTACTGAAAACGAGAAAGCTGCCCAAGAAGCGGTACGCAACAACCCAAATATCCCAGAAGGCGCAAAGCCTTGACACCAACGGAATCCCTGTGCGAATTTTCGCATGGGGATTTCCTTATTTATGGGCAATGGTGTATTTACTTATTACAGTTATTATGAGAATTTGTTAATCATTACATCTTGTAACTTTGGCAAGTTTCGATATTCCCCAGTATAACAACACCAATAAGAGCTGCACAATTGGAAGCACAACTCCTAAGGCAAACCAGCCCCAACCATCTATGTCCTCATGAGTCAATCTTAAATAGATCGAATAAACCGTATATAAGCTAATGATTACTAAATTAGCCAATGCAGCATTGGGATGAGTCTTTTTGAATAATGCCAGAACTATCATTAAAAGTTGTGGTACTGCAAAAATACATATCATGCCGAACGACTGACACCTCACTGCAACATCTATACAGGAGGCTAACAGCAGCAGTTCGGCAATTGCCCACGCAATCCAAAATCGTTTATCGGTCAGCACCATAACTCAAAAAATATATAATTGCGAATGAAAAGATATAGAGTGCAACTACTAAAATCCACATACCGATTTTCCATCTCAGTCTTGTTTTATCGGGTAATTTCCCGAAACGGATATAATATCGTTCACTCCATTTCCCAAAGTCCGTGAACCAGACGAGTATGAAATAAACAGCAAGTATAATCCACGCCAATGTGAAATTATGCAATAGGAATATTATTGAAAAGCATAATGCCGTCACAATCCCACCATCCAAAAGCCTGACATCATAACTGCCGGGCATGGTATCTTTCTTGTTATTTCTACCGAGAGCCATCAATGCGTATGCACGTATCTTGACAATGTTGTTGAAAATGGATACAAATACATTTCTTATCTGAATGATTGCCTGTTCACGTTTGCACCAACGGCGGATATATGTGTAGCTATCGCTAAACATTCCGCTCTGAAAAATACATCTATGTTTATTCTTGCGGGCTTCTTTGATAATTGACAAAGCTTCTTCCTCTCTGCCATTATGAATGAGAGCTATAATATATAGCAGTCGGTCGGGGTCGTGATCCATCTTAGATTCTTCGGGATAAAATATGTCGGCATCCGGATTCTCGGCCAGAAATCTTGTTATTTTTGTATTGGCATCCTGAAATATCTTATTGAACGTATTTGTAAGTTCCTCTTCATCAGTGGTCTTTGCAATCTCGTATGAAGCCAGCACTTGCCCCGACAGAGTGTATGCGCCTATTCCGCGCAAGCTCAGAGGCTCCTTCTTGTTTTCCGTCGCGCCCCATATATCCCACCACAAATCATCGGCATACAAGGGTTTGACAGTTAGTCGAGCCTCTCCGGTAAGAAAAAACAGACAGAAAAAGTAACCTCCCTCTACTTTGAAGTTGATATAAGAGCTTTGGCGAAAGCCATATTTACGGCTCACGCTGCGCCTTGCATCGGCTACTATTTTTCGATACTCTTTGTCGGTCATAGCCTTGCTATTCAAAACCTACAGTTAATGCTTTAACAGTATAATTCCAACTCCATATGTATATTGCCCACATCAGTCCGATACAAATGAGAAGACATACAAGCAAAGCAATCCCGGCATCTTTATGCCTATTTCTAAAAGCATATATCACATTTGCCGACTGCACTAATATCAGAAACAGATTCGTCACCAACAGCCACCTATTGACGTCTGCTGTACCGCCGACGAACAGCACTGCAAATGAGGCCGCGAACACAATCACAAATAATATGATAATCACCCATTTGGCTTTGTATAACAGTCTCATCTCTTGCCTCCTTCCTCGCAATTACCGACTGATTGTTGTACTTTTATCTTCAGGTATAACTCCTTTTGTCTTTTATGGTCGTAAGTCTTCAAATACAGTATGTTGTTATCATGCCAGAATATCGGAGGAAGTTCAAAATCTTCTTGTTGACAGAAAATAGTTTCTCCGTTGAATTGAGTGTTTTTATATGATTCAAATTCATAAAACTCATCTCTCTCTCGGCGAAAGAATCTCAATTCCAACGGCCAATCGCAATCATGTCCTGTCTGCGATACATATATCCCATTTGCATTTATAGCCGTAGGTGATGCCGCATCACAAAGGTATCTGCCACTCTCAGCATCAAACCACCATACAGAATCGTCAAATGGATTGTCAGGTATAACGAAACCATACAAATTTAATTCCGGGAAATATAATAACCGTTGTTTGTTAAATCCAAACCCTTCATCAAAGTAAGTTATTTCTTGTCGGGTGACAGAATCAAGCCGTTCAAACTTATTCTTCGATTCCTTTAACACCATATTCACGATTTTGTTATCGGGAATGGAGTCTGCCGGAATAACATTATAGCGAGAATACTCTTTTTCTGCATCGGCATATTCAACGTAGCTTATTTCCTCTACTGAGAAAACAGCTTGGGCAGATGCAACAGCAGCACTTGCTATCACAATCAGCAATATCCAAAAGCGTTTATCGGTCAGTTTCATTACCACCACGGATTTTTGTATGTTGCACGACTGTCCCCGCTTTCGGGTTCGACAATATCAAGGTCTTTCCATTTCAGGAATCTATCCCATTCGGGCGAGGCATATTTTGGATTAACGCGGATTTCTCCAGCTCCTATATCGAAATCAAAGCGGAATGGCAGACGGTTATCTCCCCACATACAGCGTTTTACTGTCGCAGGATTCTTATAGCTTTGCCATGTGCCGACATAGGAACGGTTCATATATCCGTCGCCGTCCTGATCTGTGTTGTCTAACTTAATGACTTCCGGTGCATCATTCGTTACATATCCGTATGCTCCCATTATGCCGTGAAACACTCCGCTTCCATATTGTGTAGAATCTTCCTTAAGCGAATAATCGGCGATAATTTTATAGTAATCAGGAGAATCGGTGTCACGCTCAAAAACATGGTAGATTTTCTTGATTTTGACTTCTCCCGAAAAATCGCAGACATTTTTCTTCACCTTTGTTCGTCCTCTTACGGAGTATGTCACGGAATCAGTTTTTACCACATCAGGATAGAAATAAACTTCTATCCGTCTGAAATCATTGCCAAGTACCCCATCGACAGGAGCATCATAAATGTGACCGCCCCAATATCTGTATGTTTTTAGAAAGGTAGGTTCTAAACGAAGTTTCCCCTCAATGAATAGCTGAGTACAATCCTCAAACAATTGCCCTTCAATCGGGGTCATATATGTTTCATATAAATCGCTATAATCTATTCGGGCAAGGTCAAGCGCATTATTGTCTATCCAATAATACCCTGCCCCAAGTGCGTCGCGCTCAATTTTGAGCGGACTTGTGTCGGTTTGCATGGAATTCCCCTGACTTTGCGCCCACAGGTTAGTGAAGAGAGCAAAGCCAACACACAGAATCAATATCTTATAGAGTGCTGCCATACGCAAAGTTACAATAAAATTTTCGTAACTCGGTGATAATAGGGCTAGAAAATCCTCATCTCCACGGTAGGCAGCATGAAAATGCGGATAATGCAGTTTCTTTCCCCCAGTCATTATGTCCACAATCCACTCCAACAATATAGCGTACAAAACCCAATTTTGCTTTAATTACCGGCATCTGCGTTGACCAGCCAATCGCGCATACTATATGCGCAAGTTTCAAAAAAAGAAAAACCGCATTTGCGGTAATGCGGTCAACCAAGTCTTTCGTTCTTCGATCGATGACGGTGCAAATTTAGCGATTTTTTCTTACTCCACAAAACCAAAACAGCCAACAGGTTAAAACGGTTCCTCGGATTGGTATATTTAAAAATTCTTACGTCACAGTGCCAAATCGCATACTTTTTATGCAGATTTGGCACCGTGATGGATGTTATAAGTCGGATTGGTTTGGTTCGGGCTTTATATATGCCCGATAAACCAAACCTAACTATATGTGGGCTGGTGAAAAGAAAAACTGCTATGCTCAGCCTTTCTCTCCTGATGGTTCTCCTGATTTGTCTGCGACTTCTTGGTTGAAAGTCTTTATTTCGTCGGTGATCAGTTGTTTCAGTTCTTTTTGAGGAACAATAAGTTTGTATTCGGCGACGCCGATGGGCTTGGTAAAGCCTTCGAGAGCCAGCTCAACCTCCACGTTGTCTTTTTCGGCGCATAGAATAATGCCGATTGAGGGATTTTCATCTTTGCCACGTTCAAGTCTGTCAAGCAATGAGAGATAAAGGTTCATCTTGCTGATATATTCGGGCATGAATTCGGAGATTTTCAAATCGACGGCAACGAGCGACCTAAGTCCACGATGAAAGAAAAGCATATCCACCTTATAATCCTTGCCGTTATAGGACAGAACGTGCTGGTTGCCAATGTATGTAAATCCCTGACCGAGTTCAAGAAGAAACTGCTTTACCTTCTCGACCAATCTCCGTTCAAGCTCCAGTTCAAGAAGCGGCTCAGTCACTCCAAGAAAACCCATGCAATATGAATCCTTGAAAACCTCGTTGGCGTATGCTGCCTGAGCCTCCGGAAGTGCGACGGCGAAATTATTTGAGGCGTTGTTTTCCGGCTGATGCTTGTGCATCTCCAATTTGATGGCATTAACCAATAAATCGCAATTCCATCCTTTTTCGATAGTTCTCTCGGCATAGTATTGGATAGCGTTGTCATCATCTTTCAGCTTGGTCATCAACTGATTTATGTGCCGCCACGGCAAAACTCCAACGCTGCGTTGGAGTTTTGGATCGGAGAGATGAAACCGGACGTAATACTTCTTCATCGCCCACAAATTACTCACCGACATACCCATTTTGGGATACATCGCTTTCAAATCCACAGAGAGGCGCTTTACGACACCGTCACCGTGTGCGCTGTCGAGCTTACGCTCATATAACAGCTGCCCAATGCGCCAGTGCATTTCATTTGATGTACTGACAATGGCACGGGCGGCGTTACTTCTCGCGGTTTCAATTACTGCGACGGCTTGTCGCAGTATTTCATTATATTCTGATTCGTTATGAATACGGACAACTGTTTCCATACACAAAGTTAATACTTTTATTTTGACTTTCAGCTATGTGCAGACACTTTGCCTCTCAGAATACTTCATCTTTTCCACCGTTGACGATTGCGTCTATCTCATCGGCGATTTCATCTGATGATAGTTTGATGTAGTCCATGAAAGTTTTTTGTGTCTTGTGACCGCTGACGTGCATCATCTGTACGATGGTGAATTTGTGGGAGAGATACATATTGGTAATGCCACTGCGCCGGGCGGTATGGGTGGTGACGCAATCGTAGCGAGACATCATAACTTCCCCTTTGTCGTTGCGCTCTACCGTCAGTTCTCCGGCTTTCTCCTTTTCTTTCTGTTTCATCGTGAGCTTTGTCGGCACCTTGACTGCAAGTGTCGGCACCTCCTCGGAAAGGTCTTTCAGTATCTCCTTTATGTAACGGTTCAGAATCTGGTCAACCACCGAGGGAAGATTATACTCATATTTCTTGCAGATAGCTTCGAGGTTGGGATTCATTATCGGAATCTTCACCTCGTTGCGGGTCTTTTGCTGAACAAGACGGATAATCGGAGTGCCTTTCGCGGTTGTGGTGAAGTCCTCCAGCTGGATATTGTTATAGTCGCTGACACGCTGACATGTATAGCAACCTACGAGGAAAATATCCCGCACTTGGTCTTTAAGCCCTGTCAATTCCATCTCGGATAATGCCTGTAGCTCAGTTTCGGTAAGATAGATTTCGACAGCCTTGTCGCTTTCCTCAACCTTACGTTTGG
>ERZ777011.409-NODE-409-length-67167-cov-88.447565_pt1 | contig 67167 bp, 64 predicted proteins | sample MGYA00374964_ERZ777011 | MGnify/ENA primary metagenome ERZ777011 (study PRJEB29310, sample SAMD00008975) | mouse gut metagenome | study: EMG produced TPA metagenomics assembly of the Metagenome analysis of fecal microbiota from mouse which was promoted...
GACAAGAAAAGCTGGGGTAAGAGCTATAATATTATGACTGAAGAGAATTTAAACAAGCTCTAAAAATTAAAGGATTTTATGGCAAAAGTATTCTCATTCACCAGCGTGCTTCGTAAAAACATGCTGGACAAGGAAAAACCGGATATGTATTACGCCCTGACAAAGTCGAGCGGCGAGATAGATATCGACGAGATGGCGGAACGCATCCAGCGTTCGAGTACCGTGAACTGGGCGGACGTGCTCTGTGTGCTGCCTGCACTCCAGACGGAAATGATAGAGAGTTTCAAGAAAGCGGAAATCGTCCGCCTGGGTGGCCTCGGTTCGTTCTATGTCACGCTGCGCAGTTCGGGCGCACTCATCCCGAAAGACGTGAAAGAAGGACTGATAAAAGGCGCCCGTGTCCGTTTCCGCCCCGGCATGGAAATCAAAAATGTGCTGAAAACGCTGGAATACAGCAAGTATAAACCCGAAAACAGCGACGGGGACAAGAACAACGGAGACAAGAACGACCCGGAAAAACCGGATGGAACGCCCAACCCGAATCCGGGTGGTGATGACGGCGAGACTCCGGATCCGGCAGCATAACCGGCTGGCAGGTAACAAGGTAACGAACACTCAACAAACTCCATTATGAGAAAGATTGACTTAATCGTGATTCACTGTTCCGCCACACGCGCCGACCATTCGCTCACCCCGGACGACCTCGATTTGCAACACCGCCGCCGTGGCTTCAACGGAACAGGATACCACTATTATATCCGCAAGGACGGAATGGTTCATCTCACCCGTCCGATTGAGCGCATCGGTGCACACGCCCGCAGATGGAATGCTCACTCAATAGGCATCTATTATGAAGGCGGACTGGACTGCCGGGTGTGCGGACATCGCGACCTATCGCCCAACCGCAACGGAAACGGAGAGATTGAACCGGAAGAGTGGATTAAGACGTGCCCGTGCTTTGAGGTGAAAGATGAATTTTCAGGAAAGAAGTAATTAACCATGTAACGTATCGGAAAGAAGGTGTAAAAAGTTATGGCAATGAAAAAAGGACTTTGGGACATGATTCTGAAAGTAGTCATCGCAGTGGCTTCGGCAGTAGCAGGCGTTTTGGGCGCTAATGCGATGAATGCGTAAAAGCAATTCCACCTACACTTAATCCAAGCGGGAGAACTGACAAACCACGGTAGCAACCGACTGACAGTTCTCCCGTCACTTCTCTATTATAAACAAAATCAATCCGGTCGAAACACATAGTCAAAAAAAACACACACAGCAGAAACTTATGATTTCCCAAATTTCTCTTCAATCTCCTTGAGATACTCTTCTTTCTTATTCTTGAATTTCTCCGAAAGCGGATTGTAATGGCAGATAGACACATGATTCAGACGGATTTCATCAGTCTTCTGATTCTTCAGTTTCAGTTGTTCCTCTTCAGAAACACGACGAACATGAGTGCCCTTGAATAAATTATACTTTGACGTGTTTCTTAGTTCATGGACAAACCTCTTCTTTATGCGCCGAATCACTTGCATTTCTCTCCACAAATAAGGTTTATTTCTTCCTTCATTCACGAAATAACAGTTCAACTTGTTTTCCAACTCACGCAAACAGTACAAACGGGAAGAAACACTAAAAGGATTTTCAGCCGGAAGTTCCAATCTGAAGAATTCCACCCGTCCCCAAAATACAAGGTCACACTTTGCAAACTTGCAAAAAAAAGCAAGGGCGGGGCAAATCACCTTGAAGCAAAGAAGACAACGACTTTATAATCCGCGTGAGAATCTCCTGTTCCACACACGAGTAAGGTTGTTCCACCTGACGGAAGAAATGTCCATAAGTACTTGCCAGCATTTCTTCTACATTTGACAAACGGCGCAAGCGCGACCCTTTACAAAGGGAGTGTCCGCTCAACGGACAAACGACGTAGTCTTTTTTCATAACCAACATATTAAAATTAAGTTGCACAGTAATTTATTTCTCTATATTAAAACTCGAAAGCCGTGTTGGAAAGATATGCATTTACCCCTATTCCGCAACATTGGTTGCAATACATAAAAAAAGAGTGTTTATGATTGATTCTTTTTCCACTTTTGTATAGAATATAAGAAAAAAATTTCCGAATTTTGCAGTTGACGTAAGAGGAAAGCCTATCGGTTCATGTCTGATTTCGAGAAAAGAGACAGACAGAAAGCAAACACTTCACAAGTTAAAATCAGAAAAAAGTTCTCCAAAAATGGAAAACTTTCTGTATCAGCAAGAAAGAAAAGTTTCCCGAAATTTAATGTTAAAAGCTAACCGGAGTATTGGATTATCTTCTATCTTTGTACCCGTTTCGGAGCTAAAAAGAGGTTTAGTCAATGAGGGAACGCTGTGCAAATCGGCGACAGTACCCGCTGCTGTAATTCTCTGTGAATCCGCACACTATGTCACTGCACCGGTAGGTGTGGGAAGGCGCTGCGAGGGAGGGATAAGTCAGAAGACCTGCCGGAATCGGAATAAACCATATTATTAATCACTTTCGGGAGTTAAAGTTATGAACTACGCAGAAATTTGTATCATCAAACGTGATGGCAAAAGAGAAGATTTCTCTATCAGTAAAATCAAGAATGCAATCAGCAAGGCATTCAGTGCAACGGGGATTCAGGATGAACAGCAGTTGGTGGCTGACATCACGATGAATGTAATCAGCCAGTTTGCCACTCCTACGATTACCGTAGAGGAGATTCAGGATTTAGTGGAAAAGGCATTGATGAAGGTGCGGCCGGAAGTAGCGAAGAAGTATATCATCTATCGCGAATGGCGGAATACGGAGCGGGACAAGAAAACCCAGATGAAGCACGTGATGGACGGCATTGTCGCTATCGACAAGAACGACGTCAACCTGAGCAACGCCAACATGAGCAGCCACACACCTGCCGGACAGATGATGACTTTCGCATCTGAAGTGACCAAAGATTATACTTATAAATATCTGTTGCCGAAACGTTTTGCCGAAGCGCACCAGTTGGGCGACATTCATATCCATGACCTGGATTATTATCCGACCAAGACGACAACTTGCATCCAGTATGACATGGACGACCTCTTCGAACGAGGATTCCGCACAAAGAACGGCAGCATCCGTACTCCGCAAAGTATCCAGAGCTACGCGACATTGGCTACTATCATTTTCCAGACCAACCAGAACGAGCAGCACGGCGGACAGGCGATTCCCGCTTTCGACTTCTTCATGGCGAAAGGGGTGGCCAAGTCTTTCCGCAAGCACCTGGCTTCGTTCATCAATTTCTATATGGCGATGGAGAACGGCAGTCAGGCGGATGAGAAGGCAATCCGCACGTTGATTAAGGAGTATCTGCCGTCTATCAAGCCTACCGAGGCGGAACGCGAGACGCTGCGCATCGCGTTGATAGCCCTGCAAATCATTATAGATAAGGAACACCTGACACGCATCACGGAGAAGGCATACCAGCAGACCCGCAAGGATACGCATCAGGCGATGGAAGGATTTATCCACAACCTGAACACGATGCACTCACGCGGCGGTAACCAGGTGGTGTTCAGTTCTATCAATTATGGTACGGACACTTCTGCAGAAGGCCGTATGGTGATTGAGGAATTGCTGAAAGCTACCATCGAGGGCTTGGGCACACGGGGCGAGGTTCCTGTATTCCCGATTCAGATTTTCAAGGTGAAGGACGGTGTGTCTTACTCGGAAAAGGACTTTGAGAAAGCGATGAAAGCGGAGAATATAGAGGAAGCGATGAAGGACAGTTACGAAGCTCCGAACTTTGACCTGTTGCTGAAGGCTTGCCAGACTACCGCAAAAGCGTTGTTCCCGAACTTCATGTTCCTCGATACGCCTTTCAACACGAACGAGAAATGGAAAGCGGACGACCCGAAACGTTATATCTACGAATTGGCGACAATGGGCTGCCGTACGCGTGTATTTGAGAATGTGGCGGGAGAAAAATCGTCTTTAGGACGCGGCAATCTTTCTTTCACCACGCTGAACATGCCGAGACTGGCTATCGAAGCCCGTATCAAGGCGGAGAGCCTGATAGAGGACGAACGCAACACGGATGCTATCGAGCAGAAAGCGAAAGAGATTTTCATCGAATCCGTACACAAGATGGCTGCGCTGGTAGCCGACCAACTTTACGAACGTTACCAATATCAGCGTACGGCACTGGCACGCCAATTCCCGTTCATGATGGGAAACAACGTATGGAAAGGTGGCGCAGAGCTGAATCCGAACGAGCAGGTAGGCGATGTATTGCGCAGCGGTACGTTGGGAATCGGCTTTATCGGCGGACACAATGCGATGGTGGCTCTTTACGGTAAAGGACACGGTCACAGCCAGAAGGCATGGGACACGCTGTATGAAACCGTGATGGAAATGAACAAGGTAGCGGACGAATACAAGGAGAAATACAACTTGAACTATTCGGTACTGGCCACTCCTGCCGAGGGGCTTTCCGGACGTTTCACGAAGATGGACCGCCGGAAATACGGAAAAATCCCCGGAGTGACAGACCGTGACTATTATGTGAACTCATTCCACGTAGACGTGAAAGAACCTATCAGCATCGTCGAGAAAATCAAGCGGGAAGCTCCTTTCCACGCCATCACCCGTGGCGGACACATCACGTATGTGGAGCTGGACGGTGAAGCGCAGAAGAATGTGCGTGCCATCGCCAAAATCGTGAAAGTGATGCATGACGAAGGAATCGGTTACGGCTCTATCAACCATCCGGTAGACACTTGCCACAACTGCGGTTACAAAGGGGTGATTTTCGACAAATGCCCTGTCTGCCAAAGTGAAAACATTCTCCGTATGCGCCGCATCACCGGTTATCTGACGGGCGACTTGAGCTCTTGGAACTCTGCCAAACGGGCGGAAGAGAAAGACCGCGTAAAGCACTTGTAGAAGTTGAGTTATAGTTTCTTATTCTAATTTGCAATGACAACTCTCAATTCTCCACTCTCCACTCTCCACTTATTAGGGACTTATCCCGAAACGATAGTGGACGGTGCAGGTATTCGGTATTCTATTTACCTTGCCGGATGCTCTCATCATTGCCACGGTTGCCACAACCCGGAAAGTTGGAATCCGAAGGCGGGGGAACCGTTGACGGAAGAGAGAGTTTCATCTATCATCAGAGAAATTCAGGCGAATCCGTTGCTGGACGGAGTGACTTTCTCCGGTGGGGACCCTTTTTTTCATCCGGAAGCGTTCCTGTTGCTTGCCAAGCGGGTGAAAGAAGAGACGGGGATGAACGTGTGGTGCTATACCGGTTATACGTATGAGGAGATTCAGGCGGAACCGCGGTTGAAGGCTATTCTTCCTTACATTGACGTGTTGGTGGACGGACGTTTCGAGCAGTCGCTCTTTTCTCCTTATCTGTCATTTCGTGGTAGCAGCAATCAGCGGATTCTGAAATTAAAGTAATTCCGAAGTTGAGGTACCCAAAACAGTTGTATGATTGTCTTGGGTACTGTTACAGCATAAGTGGAAAGTTCGGTAAGAAGGAAAGTTCTATAAAAGAAAAGTTCTGTAAAAGAGAAATTCTGTAAGAAGAGAAGATTCAGACAAACTGAATTGAAAAAAAGAAAGGCACGGATTTCACGGTTCTCAGTCATTAAATCAGCTAAAACCGTGAAATTCGTGCCTAAACCTATTTTATAGAAGGTTAGAAGAAGAATCTCAATATATCATTGAAGTTTGCCCAAATCAGCAGACCGAAAAGTAAAACCATACCGGTCATCTGGGCGTATTCCATAAATTTGTCGCTCGGTTTGCGACGGGCTATCATCTCGTATAAGAGGAAGAGCACGTGACCGCCGTCCAAGGCAGGAATAGGCAGAATGTTCATGAAAGCCAGGATAATGGAAAGGAAGGCTGTCATGTACCAGAACTGATGCCAGTCCCACGTTGCGGGGAAGATGCTTCCGATAGTTCCGAAGCCGCCCAGTTGCTTGGCTCCTTCTTTGGAGAAGAGATATTTCATGTTGCCGACGTAGCCTTTCAAAGTCTTCACACCAAGGGAAACGCCTGCGGGGAAGGATTCGAGGAAAGTATACTGTTTCTCCACCATTGGCAGCAGACGGTTTGTCACCAAGCAGGCGGTCACTCCCATCATGTAGGCGGAGTCGACACGCATAGTCAAGGTGTCCGTTACGCCGCCACGTACATAAGTAAGGGTGATGAGACGAGGGTCGATGCTGTCTTTGAGCATAGTTGCTTCGTTTTTCTTACGTTCCGCCATCATTTGCCTGAAGTCGGAGAAAGAAATCGGTGTCCCGTTCAAGGCGATGATGCTGTCTCCCGGCAGGATGCCAGCTTGTGCGGCAGGAGAGTTTACCATTACGCTGTCTACAACATACGGGAAACGGTAGGATGCAAAGCGGACGCTGTCTGCCAAAAGGCGTTGCATCAAGTCTTCGGGAATATAGACAGAGGCTTTCGCACCGTTGCGGAGCACGCTTACTTCACGGGCATCGGCAATCTGGCTCAACATATCGCCGTCATAACGTTCGAAGGGAACACCGTCGGCAGAGAACAGTATGTCACCGTCCTGGAAGCCGACTGCCTTGGCTGTCTCGTTGAAGTCCATACCGAGCGGGGCTTCCTGTACCTTTATATATTGGTCGCCCCAGGCGAACAGAATCATCGAGTAGATGAACAGTGCCAGCAGGAAGTTGAACAGTACGCCGCCCACCATAATCAACAGGCGTTGCCATGCAGGTTTGGAGCGGAACTCCCACGGTTGTTCGGGCTGTTTCATCTGTTCGGTATCCATCGACTCGTCAATCATACCGGCTATCTTCACGTAACCGCCCAACGGCAACCAGCCTACAGCATATTCAGTATCACTTTTCTTGGGTTTGAACTTAAAAAGGGTGAACCAAGGGTCAAAGAATAAGCTGAATTTTTCTACACGCACCTTAAACAAGCGGGCAAAGAGAAAATGCCCGCCTTCATGAATGATGACGAGCAGCGAAAGGCTCATTATCAATTGCAGGGCACGAATCAAAAATGTTTCCATGTTTATTATTTACTATTTTACTGTTACAAATTACTAATCATTGCTCAGAAACTTTGCCGACTCACCAGTTCGGAAGCAATTCTCCGTGCTTCCGCATCGGTGGCTACATAGTCATCGTATGTGGGGTTGGCTATAAACATAGCTTGCTCCATTGTTTTCTCTATCACGTGGCTCATGCCGAGGAAGCTGATGCCGTCTTTGAGGAAAGAGGCTACCACCACTTCGTTGGCGGCATTGACGATGCAGGGCATATTGCCGCCTCTGTGCATGGCTTCATAAGCCAGGGCGAGGTTGCGGAACCGCTCCGTATCGGGCTGTTCGAACGTCAGGCTGGTGCACTTGGCAAAGTCGAGACGGTCGAAAGTGGAGTTGATACGGTCGGGATAAGAGAAAGCGTACTGGATGGGCAGACGCATATCGGGCATGCCCAACTGTGCTTTCACCGCGCCATCTTCAAACTGCACCATCGAGTGAATGACGGACTGCGGATGCACCACTACTTCAATCTGGCTGGGCCGGACGCCAAACAGCCATTTGGCTTCTATCACCTCAAAGCCTTTGTTCATCATGGATGCGGAGTCGATGGTTATCTTCGCTCCCATCTCCCAGTTGGGATGTTTCAGGGCTTGTGTCTTGGTCACGGACTTGAGTTGCTCTAACGTGCAAGTACGGAAAGGACCGCCCGAAGCGGTAAGTATTACTTTCTCTATCGGGTTGCCTACCTCTCCTGCCAAACACTGGAATACGGCGGAATGTTCGGAATCTACCGGCAGAATCGGTGTGCGGTATTGCTGTGCCAGCTGATTTATCAGTTCACCGGCCACGACCAGCGTCTCTTTGTTTGCCAGCGCGATGGCCTTCCGGGCACGGATGGCATTGATGGTCGGTTTCAATCCGGCATAGCCTACCATGGCCGTTAGTACCATGTCGATAGGTGCGGCTTCTACAATCTGGCAGATAGCATCGGTCCCTGCGTACACTTTGATGGGCAGGTCGCTCAATGCTTCCTTCAGTTCGGGATACTTTGCCTCGTTGGCTATCACGACTACTTCCGGTTGGAACTTACGTGCCTGGGCAATAAGGAGTTCGACGCGGTTGTTGGCTGTCAGCGCATAGGCTTCGTACAGGTCGGGATGTTCCTCAATGACCTGCAATGCCTGTGTGCCGATAGAGCCGGTAGAGCCTAAGATGGCTATCTGTTTCTTCTTTTTATTCGTTTCTATATTCATTATCAAAATACGATATATTTCTCCGGATTCACCGGATGACCTTTGTACCAAAGTTCGAAATGCAAGTGCGGACCTGTGCTGAGGGTTCCGCTGTTGCCTACCAGGGCGATGGCTTCGCCACCTTTCACACGGTCGCCTTCTTTCTTGAGCAGGGAGCCGCAGTGCTTGTAGATTGAAATCAAGTCCTGATTATGCTGAACCCCAATCAGATAACCGGTTTCGGCGGTATATGTGCTTAGGATGACGGTTCCATCCATCGTAGCCAGCACACTTTCGTTGGGATTGGCAGCAATGTCGGTGCCGAAATGTTTCTTTTCTGCGTTGAAGTGTCCGGAAATCATTCCGCGGGTGGGACGGTAAAGGATGAGCCCCGTCACGTCCGGTTGGGAAGCGATGGATGTCAGGTTGTATTTCTCGCTTTCTTCGTACTGGCGGCGGAATTCTTCTTCGCGTTTGGTGCGTTCCATCAAAGTATCCTCGCGGGCAGCAGTCAGCGAGTCGAGCGTCTGCACACTATCGACGGGAACTTTGCCACTGAAGATGTCCTGAATGTTCATTATGTAGAGGTTCTGCCGATTGAGAACCGCTTGCAGAGAGTCTAAACGCAGGGCGTTGCCTACAATTTGGGAACGGACTTCACTGTTCATGTAGCCCGGAAGGTAGTTGCGTAAAGGAGTGAAGGCGATGATGCAGGCAGCAATCAGGAAAAGCACCGCCAACACGCTGAGCAACACCGAAAGACCATTGAGTTTGGATACACGAAGCCCCACAATCTCTTCAAGTGTATTCTCGTTGACAACCGTCAGTTTATACTTGAACTTGAAATTTTTCCAGAAAGCTTTACTTCGTCTTTTCTTCGGCATCTCGGGTTATAAAAAATTAAACATTAAAATTAAAGACTTGTGCTGTTTCCAGACACGGATTACATCGATTATACGGATTCCACAGATTACATGGATTACACGGTTCTTATCAATCAAGATGCGCAAGGGAACCGTGTCCATCTGTAGCTGATTTTATCCGGAAGTCGTGTCATCCGCTTCCAATTCGTCCAGGTCCAACAGCCCTTCGGGAAGTTCCACGGTGATGAGTTTCCGCTTCTGGTCTATTCCCTGGATAAACTCTTCTTGGGCGGGAACCAACAGCTCTTCGCCGTCTTCCTGTCCGACTACGAAGAGGGTGTTGACGGTGGTTGTATCTACGTCCACCACTTCGCCCAAGGAGCCGTGGTGAATGTCTTCCATGCGGAAACCGATAAAGAAATTCCAGGATAATTCGCCGTATCCGGCTTCTTCGGCGTGCGCCACGGGAAAATAGACCTCTATGTTGGTGAACATACGGGCACGCTCGGCGGTATCTATCCCTTCCAGTTTCACCAAGGCGGTGGAGTCGGAACGGAAACGGTATTCTTCGATGAAGAAAGGCACGAAGATGCCGTCGAGCAAGCAGACAAGATAATCACAATCCACACGGTCGAAGATGTCGTCCGTAAAGGTGAACTGCAATTCGCCGTGGATGCCGTGCGGCTTGTTGAATAATCCTATTTTATATACTTCTTCTTTCTTTATCATATGCGGGTGATTCGGGCTCCGATGGCGTTCAGACGTCCTTCGATATCTTGATAACCACGGTCTATTTGTTCAATATTACTAATGGTGCTAGTTCCTTCGGCGCTCATGGCGGCAATCAGAAGAGCGATACCGGCACGAATATCGGGAGACGTCAGACGTGCACCACGCAGCTTGAAGCCATGATTGTGACCGATGACTACGGCACGGTGAGGGTCACAGAGAATGATTTGCGCGCCCATATCTATGAGTTTGTCGACGAAGAACAGGCGGCTTTCGAACATTTTCTGATGGATGAGCACGCTCCCTTTGGCTTGTGTGGCTACTACGAGCATCACACTCAGCAAGTCGGGGGTCAGCCCCGGCCAGGTGGCGTCCGCTATGGTCATAATGGAACCGTCGATAAAGGATTCTATCTCGTAGGTTTCCTGTGCGGGGACGTAGATATCGTCTCCCCTTTGTTCGATCTTGATACCCAGACGGCGGAAACTTTCGGGGATGATGCCAAGGTTTTCATAAGAAACATTCTTAATGGTTATCTCGCTTCTTGTCATGGCTGCCATACCGATGAAGCTGCCGACTTCAATCATGTCGGGCAATACGGTGTGCTGCGTGCCGTGCAATGCTTCTACTCCTTCGATGGTGAGCAGGTTGGACGCAATGCCGCTGATTTTCGCTCCCATACGGTTGAGAAGGCGGCAGAGCTGCTGCACGTAAGGTTCGCAGGCAGCGTTGTAAATGGTTGTGGTGCCTTTGGCAAGCACGGCTGCCATCACGATATTGGCGGTTCCGGTGACGGATGCTTCGTCCAGCAACATGTAGTTGCCTTGGAGCCCGCCAGCGGTAATTTCATAGATTCCCCGCTCTTCGTCGTAGCGGAAATCTGCGCCCAGAGCTTGGATGCCGACGAAATGGGTGTCCAGTCGGCGACGGCCTATCTTGTCTCCCCCCGGTTTGGAAATCAGCGCTTTGCCGAAACGTGCCACCATCGGCCCGATAAGCATCACGGAACCGCGCAGGCTGGAGCATTTCTTCAGGAATTCATCGCTTTCGAGATAAGCGAGGTCTACGTTTTCGGCTTTAAAGCTATAAGAGTCAATGCCTTTCTTTGCAACGGTAACGCCCATCTCACGCAGAAGCTGAATGAGGTTGTTGACATCCAAAATGTCAGGTATATTGTTCACCGTCACCTCCTCAGCGGTCAGCAACGTGGCACAGATTATCTGCAAAACTTCGTTTTTGGCACCTTGCGGATGAATCTCCCCGCAGAGCCGATGTCCCCCTTCTATTACAAATGAAGCCATTGTTTAAGTATTAAGTTTCAAGTAGTAAGAACTGATTTTTCAATATCTTCTCTTATTGTTCTGACGATTGTTGATGTAGTTCGTCTTCGGACGATAGTTCTGACTGAGACGCTCTGCCATCAGGCGGATTATGTCATCAGTCATCTGGAGCTTGCCGCCGGATAGCTCGTAGAGGTCTTGGGCAATCTTCTTATCGTCCACCGTATCTTTGTTCCAAGCCATATAGTCCTTCTTCATGTGGTTGCAGATGAGGGCTATGAGGTTTCTTCTTTCGTTTCCTTCGGGGAATTCGATGGCTTTCTTTATCAGGACTTCCAGCGTATGTCCATAGTGGCGGTAACGCATACGGGCAGTGCAGTAAGGAATAGGTTCCGGACGGGTCACCAGGTTATCTTTACGGATAATTTCGTAAGGATAGTCGATGTCCAGTTTGAAGCCGGACATGATGGCGAGGTGGTCCCAAAGCTTGTGCTTGAAGTCGGGCACGTCGCGCAGATGGGGGAACATGTTTCCCATGATGTTGATGATGGTATTGGCACAACGCTGACGCTCTGCACGGTCTTCGATAGTCAACGCATAATCGACCATGTTCTGGATACTGCGCCCGTATTCGGGAAGCGGCATTTTTTTCTGTTGAGTATTATATTGCATATCTTTTATGGATAATTCTACAATGGATGACGGATAATTCTTCATATATATGGACGAGGCTTATAAAAGTTTCTTCGGCATGGAAGCAACGAATTCTTTCAGGTAGAAAGGTTCGAAATAAGCTACGTCTTTATAGTCTTCGTTGGCTATTGCCTTTTCTGCGAGCGGGAACATCATTTTCGCCAGCGGGTGGATGTCGTCGATGAAATGTGCGTTGGGATGCGTTATCTTTTCGCGGCATTTGGCAGCTCCGTTGCCGTAGAAGTAGACTGGTTGGCGGTCGAGATATTCCAGGTAGGAAGTTTCGTCCACAATATCGGCGGCAATGGCACGCTCCACGTTCAGTCCGCGGTCGTAGACGGCTGCGTAGACTTCCATGCGGCGGGCGTCAATCATCGGGCAGAGCAACGCGTCTTCGGGCAGGTCGTGATACAACAGCACGGGAACGCTCAATACTTCGAGCGTCGGTATTCCTATCAAAGGAACATTACGTCCGTAACAAACTCCTTTCGCCATCGAAACTCCTATCCGAAGCCCTGTGTAGGAACCTGGGCCGCAACTCACGGCAACCGCGTCCAACGGAATAGCATGACTGTCAATGAACGACAACGCTTCATCTACAAATACTCCTAAAGACACGGCGTGTGAAGGGCCTTGCAAGTCTTCTTTCACAAAAATCGTCTGTCCGTCTTGACTCACCGCTACCGAACAAACAGAGGTAGAGGTTTCAATATTCAGTGTACACGACATAAAAATCATCTTATTAAATTGTCGCAAATTTACATGATTATTTCTAATTCTTAAAATATTCGTGTACTTTTGCACAAAACTTTAAGGATATGATACAGTCTATGACAGGATACGGCAAAGCTACGGCCGAACTTCCTGATAAAAAAATAAATGTAGAAATCAAGTCGCTCAACAGCAAAGCGATGGACTTGTCCACCCGTATTGCTCCGGCTTACCGTGAAAAAGAGATTGAAATCCGCAACGAGATTTCTAAAGTGCTGGAACGTGGGAAGGTGGATTTCAGCCTGTGGATTGAGAAGAAAGAGGGTGCGGACGCTATCCCTGTCAATAAGGCTATTCTTGAAAATTACTACCTTCAATTGGATTCAATCTGCAACGAACTGGGTATTCCCCGTCCGGAACCGGGAGACTGGCTTCAGGTATTACTCCGCATGCCGGACGTGATGTCGAAAACGGAAATCCAGGAACTTTCGGAAGAGGAATGGAATACGGTTCATGCCACTGTGCTCGAAGCGGTAGGTCATCTGGTGGATTTCCGCAAACAGGAAGGCGCCGCACTGGAAAAGAAATTCCGCGAGAAGATTGAGAATATCCACAGCTTGCTCGAAAAAATCACTCCGTATGAAAAGGAACGTGTGGAAAAGGTGAAAGAGCGTATTACGGATGCTCTCGAAAAGACTTTGAGCGTGGACTATGACAAGAACCGCCTGGAACAGGAATTGATTTATTACATCGAGAAACTGGACGTGAACGAGGAGAAGCAACGTTTGGGCAATCATCTGAAATATTTTATCAGCACGATGGAAAGCGGCAACGGACAGGGAAAGAAACTCGGATTTATCGCTCAGGAAATGGGACGTGAAATCAATACGTTGGGCAGCAAGTCCAATCACGCAGAGATGCAGAAAATCGTCGTTCAGATGAAGGATGAGTTGGAACAGATTAAGGAACAGGTGTTGAACGTTATGTAATTCAAATTCCGAACGTAATTTAAATCTTGAACGTAATTCAAATTTTGAACGTAATTTAAATCATTTCACCAATGACAGGCAAATTAATTATTTTCTCTGCTCCGTCAGGGTCGGGCAAGTCTACTATTATCAATTATCTGCTGACGCGGAATTTGAATCTTGCATTTTCTATTTCTGCCACCAGTCGCCCGCCACGGGGCACAGAACAACATGGAGTGGAATATTTCTTCCTCACGCCTGAAGAGTTTCGGTGCCGCATAGAGAATAATGAGTTTCTCGAGTATGAGGAAGTATATAAAGACCGCTATTACGGCACGCTGAAAGCGCAAGTGGAGAAGCAACTGGAAGCAGGGCAGAATGTGGTATTCGACGTTGACGTGGTAGGCGGATGCAACATCAAGAAGTTTTATGGCGACCGGGCTTTGTCAGTGTTCATACAACCGCCTTCGGTAGAAGAATTGCGTTGCCGGCTGGAAGGTCGCGGAACGGATGCGCCCGAAGTGATTGAAAGCCGCATTGCGAAGGCGGAATATGAATTGGGATTTGCCCCGCAATTCGACTGTGTGATTGTCAATGACGATTTGGAAACTGCGAAGGCAGAAGCGTTGAAAGTAATCAAAGAGTTTTTAGCCGAAGAATAAGACTTGAGAATGTGCAAGAAGAATTGTAATACCCGGTAATGGATGTATCTGTGTGCCGTCATCGGTGTGACGAATCTTCTTGCTTTTATTGTATGCCTTTATTTTCAACAATGGGTCATAAGCGGCATTACGCTACTTCTCACAATCAGACAAGCTATTGTTTTGACCGAAGTGGAGAAAGAAAATGAAGAAAGAAAGAATTGCGGAAAATGAAGAAAGAAAGAATTGTGGAAAATGAAGAAAGAAAGAATTGCGGAAAATGGAGAAAATTAAAACAAGCAAAACCGGAATCTTCAGCGGATCATTCAATCCGATTCATATCGGGCATCTCGCTTTAGCCAATTACCTTTGTGAGTATGAAGGGTTGGATGAGGTTTGGTTTATGGTCAGCCCACAGAATCCATTAAAAACGAAGACCGAATTATGGAGTGACGAGCTTCGTCTTCAATTGGTGGAGTTATCCATCAGTGATTATCCCCGTTTTCGAGCTTCGGACTTTGAATTTCATTTGCCCCGTCCTTCGTATAGCGTATATACACTGGAGAAACTTCGTGAAGCGTATCCCGACCGGGAATTCCATTTTATTATCGGTTCCGATAACTGGGCGCGTTTCGACCGTTGGTATCAGTCGGAGCGTATCATCAAGGAGAATCAAATCATCATTTATCCCCGTCCGGGCTTTCCCGTGCAAGAAGAGGAATTGCCGGAAACCGTGCGTCTTGTTCATTCCCCTGTGTTCGAAATCAGTTCTACGTTTATTCGTGAGGCCTTGGATGCTGGAAAGGATATTCGATATTTTCTGCATCCGAAGGTTTGGGAAGTAATCAAAAACTTAAGAAACACTTAAAGTACATATCCGACGGAATACAACGGGTAATTTGTCATCCAATCCTGCTCCCGATAATCGGACATAGAAAATCGAACACCATGTAGTGCTGTATTCTTTTCAATAAAGGAACGCAGGCTTTTTGACTGCAAATTCTCCTCAGCTTTTACTTCGACCGGAATAATCCGAATATCCTTTTGCAGAAGAAAATCCAATTCTCCCCTGGAGGTATCCGAAGACCAATAATATATATTCAATCCTTTTATAGACTTCAATTGCTGCAATACATATTGCTCGGTTATTGCTCCTTTATAATCAGTAAATAAGACATTACTCTCCAGTAAAGCCTGTGGCGGCAGTCCACTCATTGCCCCCATCAGTCCGGTATCCAGCAGAAACAATTTAAAAGCCGAAAAGTCTTCATAAGCGGACAAAGGAATCCCGCCTTTCTTTACCCGGTTTACCTTATAAATAAGTCCTGCATCCATCAACCACTCTATAGCCAGTTCAAAATCTTTAGCTCTTGCCCCTTCTTTCACCATTCCATAGATAAACTTACGATTCTCTTTCGCCAACTGCGCCGGCACCGAACGCCACACCATACGAATACGGGGTACTTCGGCAATTGGCGCATGCTTGGAGAAGTCACGGTCATAAGAATCCAAAATATTTTGTTGCAACCGGCGTACTTCCGCATAGTCTTTATGCTCTATAAAAGCATTCACTACCTCGGGCATTCCACCTATAAAATAATATTGCTTCAGAAAATCAATGAACTTCGAGCGAAAAGCAGATATCAACTTCCAGTCTTGTTTTACAAGCAAGCGGGCAAAAGACTCCTGTCCCGCAGCTTCCAGAAACTCGGAAAAAGAAAGCGGATACAAATCTATAAAATCAACCTTTCCCACCGGAAATGAGTCATTCTTGTGCATAGCAATACCCAGCAAAGAACCTGCCGCAACCACATGATATTGTGGCGCCTTCTCCTGAAAATATTTCAAAGCTGTCAGTCCGCGCGATGCCTCTTGAAGTTCATCAAAGATAATTAATGTATCAGTATCCACTACTACTCCGGTGACCAACTGTATGGCCATCAGAACACGTTCTATATCAAAATCCTTCTGAAAAACGTCCTTCATCACTTCGTTATCTTCGAAGTTGATATAAGCAAACTGTTTATACGAAGTTGCAGCAAATTCTTTCATCAGCCATGTTTTCCCCACCTGACGTGCACCACGAATTATCAAAGGTTTCCTCGAAGCCTTTGATTTCCAATCATACAACTGCTGCATTGCGTCTCTTCTCATTCTTCTTTTCTTTTATTATCAACTACTTATGAGATACAAATATAAACAGCAAAGAGGAGACTTACAAAAAGTCGTACCAAAAAGTGCAGGATTTAACACAAAGTGGTACAGAAAAGTGTAGCAAACATGCAAAAAGTCGCGCAAAAAAGTGTGATATTCTACACAAAGTGGTGTAAGAAAGTGTACTTACTCCGTCAGGCGATGAAGCGTTATCACTACTATTTCTGCCGGAGCGCCGATACGGATCGGCACTTGTGAGGTGCCGATGCCATTGGTGACAATCAAAGGAATCTTTGCCGAGTTATAAGCCAGTCCGGTCACAAAACGATTGCCGTAATGCGAGGGCAGTATCGGAGCAACTCCAAAGATACGGACTTGTCCGCCATGTGTATGCCCCGCCAAGGCGAGGTCGGTATTGGCTATCGAAACGTCTTCTATGTAATCCGGTGTGTGCACAAGCAGGATTACGAAGTCTTTGGGAGAAAGTGCCAAAGACGGTGATACGCCATTACGGGCAAGGTCGAAAGGATTGCGCACTCCGGCGATAAGAATCTGCTGGCCGTCTTTGCGAAGCGTATCCACTTTATGTTCCAACACACGCATTCCGTAATGTTCCATCGTACATACAATATCATCGTGACAGCGTTCGTAGTCGTTATTTCCCATCACTCCGTAAGTTCCCATCGGTGTCTTTACACGCGAAAGTGCAGCAAACAAAGGTTCTACATATTCGCAGCCTTCCTGATAATCACCACCCATCAAAAGAACATCTGCCTTTTGAGCAATCAAAAGATTAACAAGGCTGTTCAAGCCTTGTTCTTTGAATAAACTCTTATAGTGCAGGTCGGAAATGAAAGCAATGCGGAAACCCTCGAATGCTTCGGGAACGTCACGGTGAGTAAAGTCATAGTTCACAACACGATCTATACCCGCATAGGCAGAAGAGAGTTTGGTTGCCGAAGAGGTTATCTTTGTGCCACGAAGCACCCAATCAGAGTGTTTGTCGTCGATAACCGGTTCTTGTTTTTTGGGTTTACGTGTCTTATTTTTCGAGACGTCCAAGTCTTTGAGTTGAGAATGGTCGGGGGTGAATATTCCGGCAATGGAGACGGTTGTATCCGTTATATGTGCAGAGACAGAGTCCATGTTCAAGACAGGGCGCGGCAAGGTGGATACGACATTCTTTTTCGATTTACAAGAAACCAGCAAAAGTAACGCCAACAACATAAAAGGGTATATCGTTTTCTTCATTTTCCCGTTTATAAATGCAGATGATTGAATGGAACCAACAAGTTCATATTTTCTTTCAGATTCTCTCTATTTCCCCAATCGGAAGCCCTGTGTATTTGGAAATCACGTCATCAGGCAATCCGTCCGACTTCATCTTCCTGACTATTTCCGTTTTTTCTTCTTCACGGCCTTTTTCCACCCCTTCTTTCAGCCCCTTTTCCAACCCTTCTTTCAGTCCTTTTTCCAACCCTTCTTTCAGCCCTTTTTCCAACCCTTCTTCATGTCCTTCTTTCCGTGCCGTATTCACAGCATTTACGATATCCCGATACGCTTTCACGCTGTCTTCATATTCTCTCAACTGTTTTGGGGTGAAACGGGCTATTGAAGCAGCTTCGAACAAACGGTTGAAGACGCGTTCCTGCAACGCAGCCGGACGTTCCAACAGACGGGACAGATTCTTCAGGACGAATATCCATTTTTCGAACAATGTTTTCAGTTCATCTTCCGTCTTGGTAAACTTGGGGAGTTCCAGATAGATGAATGTAAGTTTGTCGTAGAATACTTTCCGGGTGTTTACATCCATCAATTTTACCTCATGATGGAAATAATCCTTTGAATTCTTGTCTTCATCGAACACAAAATTGAGTATTCCTACCGTATAGACCGATTCGAGCCGATAATCCCAATCTCCCCGTTTGGCCTGTTCGCGGATGGGGAAGGTGGAATAATAGACACTGCGGTCTTTGAAGAATTGCTGGAACACATTTTGCATTTCGACAATGAATTTTTCACCGCTTTCCGTTTCGCAATACACATCAAAGATGGCACGGCGGTCTTCTTTACGAATACCCAGTTGCTCGCTGTTAAGATAAGTAAGGTCTTTGATGATATATGTCCCATGAAAAAGCGCGTTCAGAAAGCCGATTAGCAGTTCTTTGTTCATGGGCGTTCCGAAAAGGTATTTGAATCCGAAATCGGTTCTCGGGTCAATATATCGTTCTTTCCATTCACTTATTGGCATAAACATGAGGTTTAAATAATTAGAGAGCAAAGATAAGTGTTTTAATTTGATATCCGATACACTCAATGAAAGATTATATCGGATGACAGATTATTCATATCTGTTATTTTCGTACGTTTCTTCTCAATCAGTCCACCGCTACCTAATCAGTCCACTGCTACTCCATCAATCCACTACTACCGGTTCTCACAGGAAGCGGCACTTCTCTTCCAGTCTATTAATAGAAAATTTCTTCTCCATTAAATATAAACATCGTCTCATCAAATAGAAAACTTATCTTCAATTAATCATAAACTATAAACGCAAGCTTTGATTATAAAAACGCAAGTTTTGATTCTATAAATGCAAGCTTCATTTATAAAAACAAAACTTGCGTTTATAGTTTGGATTTAAACAAGAAAAAGTTTATAATTAGAAGAGAAGAAGTTTGTTATTAATATAGAAGAAGTTTTCTTTTAATAGACAAGCACTCATCTATTAATACTCTTGCCCGCAACTACAACACCGCATAAGTTGACAAAACTCTGTTTCGCAACACGTCTATTCAATTTATCATTGCTGAATATGGGATAGATTCAGCATTTTCAATATCTTTGTGCCGGAAACGTAAATATTAACCCTTTAAAACAGTATGCGAATGAATTGAATAAACAGGAAACATGCATTTGGGAAGCATTTGCAAATTTTGCAAAAGGATTCCCACAGAATGAATTAAACAATAAGTAATAATCACGGAAAGCGTTCCTGTTCATACTTGAAAATATTGAATTGAGCTTTTAGCTCTTGTTCTCCTTCATTTGAATACCGCCAATATTCGCTACGCGAGAACAAGCAGACTGAAGGTTCACGTCCATAAGGCGTGAACTATTCTGTGCTTGTTGCGTAGCAGGTCACTTGGCGGTAACCAAAATGAAGACAAGTAATGAATGGTTGCACGCCTTTCTTATAAACAAGAAATAACAATGAACAAGATTTTATCAGTTGTGATGCTACTCACCATTTCTACAATTTTATATGCACAAAAAGACGTGACACGATTTCTTGGCATCCCTGTTGATGGCAGCAAATCGGAAATGATACAGAAACTGAAAGCTAAAGGATATCGATACAATAGTACATTGGATTGTCTGGAAGGAGAATTTAATGGCAGCCAGGTGTATTTGAGCGTAGTGACCAATAATAATAAGGTATGGCGAATTGCAGTAATTGATGTTAATGACACAAATGAAACCAATATAAAAATAAGATTCAACAATCTCTGCCAGCAATTTAAGAAGAATAAGAAATATATATCTATGGAGCATGATTATACGTTAGCGGAAGAGGAAGATATAGAACGTCAAATGCTCCTTCATAAGAAACGATATCAGGCTGCGTTTTATCAACTACCTACTATTATAGAGTCTAGAGCTAATATTCTACCAGATAGTCTTAGACACATAGTAAAGATTATGCCTGATGACACAGATCAAATAAAAGTACAAAAATATAGTATAAATATGCTCCTTTCAAAATATCCTATAGAGAAAATTAATAATCTTACAAAGAATGAACAAGAACAACTTGTAACAGAAATGATGGATTCAATTTTCAAAAAGTCAGTATGGTTTATGATTGATAAAAAAGATTATGGGAAATATCACATTAAAATGTTTTATGACAACGAGTATAATCATTCAAACGGAGAAGACCTGTAACCATTATCCCAAAAACAGAAATATGAAGAAAACTAATCTTATATTATTATTGCTTTTATGGTCATTAGCTTGCCATTCACAAACTATTGACGAAGCTGCGAACGACACTACTATAACAACGGAATACAACGATGGAGTATTATGGCTCTATGAAGATATTGAAAATGTTACCGTAGGAACCACATGTTACAAAATCAAAGATTACGGGAAACAATATCAGATACATATTTACATTTATAATCATAGCGACACCCCCTTACTGTTTGACCCGACAAAGGTCTCAGCATCTTTAGCGACAAAAACAGGAGACACACTACAACTTCAAGTATATACGAACGAAATGTTTCAGAGAAAGGTAAGACGATCACAAACATGGGCTATGGCCTTATATGGATTTTCTACCGGACTTAGTGCAGGAATGGCAGGATATTCCACTTCTTACTCTACCACTTATTCACCGAATGGTCTTCCATACACCACAGTCACCCAACATTATGATGCAAATGCTGCATTTCAAGCCAACATGGTAGCATCCCATCAGATACAGACGTTAGGAAACATGATGCAAAACGAAAGAGAAGTGAAAGAGCAGGGGTATCTGAAAATGAACACCATTCATCCGGGTGAATGTATCGTAGGCTATATGAATATCAAACGAAAAAAAGGAACCATCATGACCGTCTTCATCCCCGTGAATGACGTTGTGTATTCTTTCGACTGGGATGTGAGGTAAAAGTAATAGAGAATTATTTCCCAAATAGTGTTATCTTTGTCCGTCAAAACTTTTATGGAATATAAAAGTACGGAAACAAAAAGAAGATAACAGCATGGAAGAAGCAGAACGCAACAGCAGGAAAGATGTAAAACGTAACAGCATGGAAGAAGTAAAGTGTAACTCATTGCAAGCATGGATATTAGCAGCACGTCCTAAAACACTCACAGGAGCCATTACACCCGTCTTGATAGGTACGGCACTCGCCACGATGGACGGACATTTTCATTGGTTGCCCGCACTCGTCTGCTGCCTGTTTGCGGGTTTGATGCAGATTGCCGCCAATTTCATCAATGACCTTTTCGACTTCCTCAAAGGAACCGACCGTGAAGACCGTCTAGGCCCGGAACGTGCCTGCGCGCAAGGATGGATTTCTCCACAAGCGATGAAAACAGGAATCATTGTGACCGTTGCTCTTGCTTGCCTTATCGGTTGCACACTGCTTTTCTTTGCAGGATGGGAGCTTATTATTGTCGGAGTACTTTGCGTATTATTCGCTTTCCTTTATACTACGGGGCCTTATCCCCTCTCCTACAATGGCTGGGGAGATGTGCTGGTTATCATCTTTTTCGGATTCGTACCTGTGGGCGGAACTTATTATGTGCAAGCATTGACATGGACACCGGACGTCACCATCGCTTCCCTTGTCTGCGGACTACTTATCGATACCCTATTGGTGGTGAACAACTATCGCGACCGCAAAGCGGACGCACGGAGCGGAAAACGGACGGTTGTCGTCCGCTTCGGCGAGAAGTTCGGACGCTACTTTTATTTGTCACTGGGGATTGCCGCTTCTCTTCTCTGCCTGTACTTTCTTTTTGAAGGACACATCTATGCCGCCCTTCTTCCACAACTCTACCTGATTCCCCACGTACTCACCTGGAGACGGATGGTAAAGATACATAGCGGTAAAAAATTAAACAGCATATTAGGCGAGACTTCGCGTAATATGCTGCTTATGGGTATTCTTTTATCTATCGGAATGGTTCTTTAAAAATGAAGAATAAAGAAAACTCTTCATTCAATTTAAGAACTCTTCTTTATTTTCCGTACATCTTTTCGTAATAACCCTGATAATCGCCACTGGTAACTTCTTCCACCCAAGCCTGGTTTTCCAAGTACCATTCGATGGTCTTAACAATCCCGACTTCGAATTTCGTCTCCGGACGCCAGCCTAAGGCATTTGTAATCTTCGTCGGGTCGATGGCATAACGCTGGTCGTGTCCCAAACGGTCTTTGACGAAAGTAATCAGGTCTTCGTTAATCCAGTCGATAGATATTTCACCGTTGGCATCCTTCACTTTCTTCTTGAGAATCTTGCGATATTCGGAGTTATCTGCCATCAGGCGGTGAATGGTAGCGATAGTCAGCTTCACGATTTCAAGGTTGGTCTTCTCGTTGTGTCCGCCTACGTTATATACTTCGCCTTCCTTGCCTTCGCGCACAACGAGGTCGATAGCCTTGCAATGGTCTTCCACGTAGAGCCAGTCGCGCACGTTGCTGCCGTCACCGTAGACGGGAAGACGCTTTCCTTCAAGGATATTCTTGATAATCAACGGAATCAGTTTCTCCGGAAAATGATACGGCCCGTAGTTATTAGAGCAACGGGTAATCGTAACCGGCATTTTATACGTATCGCGGTAAGCCATTACGAACATATCGGCACTCGTTTTGGAAGCGCTGTACGGGCTGTGAGGACAAAGCGGGGTCGTTTCGGTGAAATAACCTTCGGCTCCGAGCGAGCCATACACTTCGTCGGTAGACACCTGATGATAGCGCACCCCCCTTCTCCAGGTCGGATACCCCTGTTCGTCTTTACCCATCACCCATGCACGACGTGCACAGTCCAGCAGGTTCTGTGTTCCGAGGATATTCGTAATCAGAAACAGTTGCGGATTTTCGATGCTGCGGTCCACATGACTTTCGGCAGCAAAATTCACTACATAGTCAAAGCGATACTCAGCAAAAAGACCGTCTACGACATCGCGGTTACAAATATCTCCCTTGATAAAGAAACAGCGTTCGTTGTCAATGTCTTTGGCAATCGTTCCCAAGTTACCTGCATACGTCAGAGCGTCCAGTATCACGACTTTGACATCGCTGTATTTGGCTAAGATGTACTTGACGTAATTCGCACCGATAAAACCTGCGGCACCGGTCACTAGATAAGTTTTCATATTTTATTTATTATGTTGATTTTAGGATTGTTTTGCCAGTTCGATGAGGTATTTGCCATACTCGGTCTTTTCGAGCCGTTGTCCCAACAGAAGCAGTTGTTCGGTCGGAATCCATCCTTGACGCCAAGCTATTTCTTCAATACAACTGACGTAGAATCCCTGACGGTTCTGAATGGTAGCCACGAAGTTGGAAGCCTCGAGCAGACTGTCGCAATTTCCCGTATCCAGCCAGGCGAATCCGCGTCCGAACAGCTCGACTTTCAACGTACCTTCTTCCAGATAAAGACGGTTCAAATCCGTTATTTCATATTCTCCACGAGCCGAAGGGCGAAGAGCCGCCGCTTTTTCAGTCACGCTGCCATCATAAAAGTAGAGTCCGGGTACGGCATAATGGCTTTTCGGAATTTTCGGCTTTTCTTCCAGGGAAATTACATTCCCCTGTCCGTCAAATTCCACCACCCCGTAGGCACGCGGGTCTTTCACATAATAGCCGAAGATGCAGGCTCCTTTCTCCATACTTACCGCCCGGCGGAGCATGGCAGAGAAGCCTTGTCCGTAGAACATATTATCGCCAAGAATCAGACAGCCCGGTTCGCCGTTCAGAAAGTCGGCCCCCAGGACAAAAGCCTGTGCCAGTCCGTTGGGTTGCTCCTGAATCTTATAAGAAAAGGACATTCCCAATTCCTCACCCGTCCCCAGCAAGTCGCGGAACATCGGCAAGTCACGTGGAGTAGAGATAACCAACACCTCGCGTATGCCTGCCAACATCAGTGTGGACAGCGGATAGTAAATCATCGGCTTGTCATACACAGGCATAATCTGTTTGGAAATCGCTTTGGAAAGAGGATAAAGGCGTGTAGCACTCCCTCCGGCAAGAATAATTCCTTTCATGTTCGTCTAAGTTAATTCATTAACTGTGTGCAAAGGTCGGAAAGAAATCTGAGATGGCAAAAATAATGTGTCATTATTTCAATGCGCCGCTATGCCGATTCTTGCTTGCAACTCATATGATGAAGCATCATTTATCCGCCAGCTCGATTACTTCCAAGTCGCTGAACGCCCCCTGGTTGATAACAAAACGCACCAACGTCCGCACCTTATGGAAACCGGACATCCCTGCCGCTCCCGGATTGATGTGCAGCATATCCAGTGTTTTGTCATATTTCACCTTTAATATATGAGAGTGTCCGCTGATGAAAAGTTTTGGCGGACGAGCCATCAGGCTGCCGATAATCGAAGGGTCATACTTCCCCGGATAACCACCGATATGCTTTATCAGCACTTCCGCACCATCCACCGTAAAACGGTTGACCTGCGGAAACAGTTTCCGGAGTTCTTGTCCGTCGATATTTCCATAGACGGCACGGAACGGGCGAAACGCCGCCAACTTCTCCGCAACGTCCACTGAGCCAATGTCTCCGGCATGCCAAATCTCGTCACACGGCTCAAAATATTCCAAGTATTTCTCGTCCCAGCAAGCGTGAGTATCAGATAATAATCCAATTCTTGTCATAAAATTCTTTGTTTAATCCCACAAAGATACTATATTTGGAAAAATCTTAAAGTACATGGAAAGCAAATATAATTATTTCAAGCGAGATATAAGTTGGCTCTCATTCAATTACCGCGTATTGTTGGAGGCTCTGGACGAGCGTCTGCCGCTTTACGAACGTATCAACTTCATCTCTATCTACTCTTCCAACCTCGAAGAGTTTTACAAAATCCGTGTAGCCGACCATAAAGCTGTCGCCTCGGGAGCTACGGAAAGTGACGAAGAAACCGTACAATCCGCCCGCGAACTTGTAGAGGAAATCAACCGGGAAGTCAACCGGCAGCTAGATGACCGTGTGCGCATCTACGAACAGAAGATACTGCCTGCCCTGCGCAAGAGCCACATCATATTTTATCAGGACAGCCATGTAGAGCCGTTCCATCAGCAGTTCATCAAAGACTTTTTCAAAGAGGAAATCTTTCCCTACCTGCAACCTGTGCCTGTATCCAAAGATAAAATTGTCTCCTTCCTACGGGATAACCGGCTTTACCTGGCAATACGAGTCTATCCGAAGAAAGAAGAAGAAAACAAAGGAGAAGAAACTAAAGAAAATATAGAAAAATATACAGGAGAGTGCATAAATGAAAGAAATATAACAGACTTCCGACAACCCCTTTACTTTGTGATGAAACAACCCTACGCCAAAGTGCCCCGCTTCATCGAGCTTCCTTCTCACGAAAAGAACCACTATCTGATGTTCACCGAAGACATCATCAAGGCGAACCTCGACCTCATCTTCCCCGGCTACGACATCGACTCGAGCTACTGCATCAAAATCTCCCGCGATGCCGACATTCTGATTGACGACACCGCCAGCAGCGCCGACCTCGTAGCCCAACTGAAAAAGAAAGTGAAGAAACGCAAGATAGGCGACGTATGCCGTTTTGTCTACGACCGCGCCATGCCACAAGACTTTCGGGACTTCCTCGTAGACGCCTTCCGCATCCAGCGTGACGAGCTCGTCCCAGGCGACAAGCACCTCAATCTAGAAGACCTGCGCCATCTCCCCAACCCGAATAAATCCCTGCACGGCGTTGAAAAACCGAAACCGATGAAGCTCACCTTCCTCGACGAAAAGGAATCCATCTTCAACTACGTCGCCCAGAAGGACTTGCTGCTTTACTACCCCTACCACTCTTTCGAGCACTTCATCCACTTCCTCTACGAAGCCGTGCACAACCCGGAAACCCGCGAAATCATGGTGACGCAATACCGCGTAGCCGAAAACTCCGTTGTCATCAACACCTTGATTGCCGCCGCCCAAAACGGTAAGAAAGTCACCGTATTCGTAGAACTGAAGGCCCGTTTTGACGAAGAAAACAACCTCGCCACTGCCGAAATGATGCAAGCCGCCGGCATCAAAATCATATACAGTATCCCCGGACTGAAAGTGCACGCCAAAGTTGCACTCATCCGCCGCCGCGGAATGAACGGTGAGAAAATCCCCAGCTACGCCTACATCAGTACCGGCAACTTTAATGAAAAAACCGCCACCCTTTACGCCGATTGCGGTCTTTTCACCTGTCGCAAAGAGATAGTAGCCGACCTTTATAACCTCTTCCGCACGCTCCAAGGAAAAGAAGACCCGAAGTTCAGCACCCTCCTTGTCGCCCGTTTCAACCTCATCCCAGAGCTGAACCGCCTCATCGACCGCGAAATAGCCCTCGCCGACCAAGGCAAACAAGGACGTATCATACTCAAAATGAACGCCCTTCAAGACCCCACCATGATAGACCGCCTCTATGAAGCATCCGAACACGGCGTACAAATCGACCTCATCGTCCGCGGCATCTGCTGCCTCATCCCTGGCCGGTCATACAGTCGTAACATCCGCGTCACCCGTATTGTAGACAGCTTCCTGGAGCACGCCCGCATCTGGTACTTCGGCAACGATGGCAACCCCAAAGTCTTCATGGGCTCACCCGACTGGATGCGCCGCAACCTCTACCGCCGCATCGAAGCCATCACGCCTATCCTCGCCCCCGACCTGCGCGACAGCCTGATAGAAATGCTCAACATCCAACTCGCCGACAACCAAAAAGCCTGCTGGGTGGACGACCAACTGCAAAACATATTCAAAAAAAGAACACCCGGCACACCAAGCATCCGGGCGCAATATACCTTCTACGACTGGCTGAATAAACAATGAGGGGTGCTTCAAGCACCCCTCATTGTAACACAAATGTCACACATATGTCACCTCCCTGCAATGTCGAATCCCGTCCTTTGCATCCAAATAAAGAAACATACACACCTATTTCATTTATGGAGACAATTTATTTATGCATCATCATCTTCCTCTTCGTCCTTGCCGTCTTCGACCTGATAGTCGGAGTAAGCAATGATGCAGTCAACTTCCTGAACTCGGCGGTAGGCGCCAGGGCCGCCTCATTCAAGACCATCCTGTTCATAGCCGGCATAGGCATTTTCATCGGCGCCTCCCTGTCCAACGGAATGATGGACATCGCCCGTCACGGCATCTACCAACCCGAACACTTCTACTTTGCCGAAATCATGTGCATTCTGCTCGCCGTCATGCTGACCGACGTGGTACTGCTCGATGTATTCAACTCCATGGGCATGCCCACCTCCACCACCGTATCCCTCGTCTTCGAGCTCCTCGGTGGAACCTTTGCCCTCTCCCTTATCAAAGTACACAACAGCGACACCCTCGGCCTGGGCGACCTCATCAATACCGACAAAGCCCTCTCCGTCATCATGGCCATCTTCGTATCCGTCGCCATCGCCTTCTTCTTCGGAATGCTTGTGCAGTGGACAGCCCGTGTGGTCTTCACCTTCAACTATAAGAAAAAGATGAAATACAACATCGCACTCTTCGGCGGTATCGCTGCAACCTCCATCATCTACTTCATGCTCATCAAGGGACTGAAAGACAGTTCCTTCATGACCCCCGACAACAAACATTGGATACAAGAAAACACATGGATGCTCATCACCGTCTTCTTCGTATCCTTCACCATACTGATGCAAGTGCTCCACTGGCTCAAAGTCAACGTCTTTAAAGTCGTTGTCCTCATGGGTACCTTCGCCCTTGCCCTCGCCTTCGCCGGCAATGACCTCGTCAACTTCATCGGTGTCCCCCTCGCAGGCTTCTCCTCCTTCATGGACTACACCGCCAACGGAGCAGGCAACGCCAACGGCTTCCTGATGACCTCACTGCTAGGCCCCGCCAAAACCCCGTGGTACTTCCTCATCGGCGCCGGCGCCATCATGGTCTACGCCCTCTGCACCTCCAAGAAAGCCCACGCAGTAATCAAGACTTCCGTCGACCTCTCCCGCCAAGACGAAGGCGAAGAAACCTTCGGAAGCACCCCGATAGCCCGCACCGTAGTCCGCATCAGCATGACACTTGCCAACAGCATCTGCCGCATCATGCCCGAGAACACCAAACAGTGGTTCAACTCCCGCTTCCGCAAGGACGAAGCCATCATCGCCGACGGAGCCGCCTTCGACCTTGTCCGCGCATCTGTCAACCTCGTACTGGCAGGCCTGCTCATCGCTCTGGGAACTTCGCTGAAGCTCCCCCTCTCCACCACCTACGTCACCTTCATGGTAGCGATGGGTACTTCACTCGCCGACCGTGCCTGGGGACGTGACTCCGCCGTCTACCGTATCACGGGTGTACTGAGCGTCATCGGTGGCTGGTTCATCACCGCCGGAGCCGCCTTTACCATCTGTTTCTTTGTCGCCCTCGTACTCCATTACGGTGGCAACATCTCCATCATCGCCCTTATCGCCCTCGCCGTATTCATCCTGATACGCAGCCAAGTGATGTACAAGAAACGCAAAGCGAAAACGCAAGGCAACGAAACTTTGAAACAACTCATGCAGACCACAAACAGCGAAGAAGCCCTGCAACTGATGCGCAAACACACCCGCGAAGAGCTCTCCAGAATACTGGAGTATGCTGAAACGAATTTCGAACTCACCGTCACCTCTTTCCTGCACGAGAATCTCCGCGGACTGCGTCGTGCGATGGGTTCCACCAAGTTTGAGAAGCAACTCATCAAGCAGATGAAACGCACGGGAACCGTAGCCATGTGCCGCCTCGACAACAACACCGTGCTCGAAAAAGGACTCTACTACTACCAGGGCAACGACTTCGCCAGCGAACTGGTGTACAGCATCGCCCGCCTCTGCGAACCATGCCTCGAACATATCGACAATAACTTCAATCCTCTCGACGCTATCCAGAAAGGTGAATTCAGCGATATCTCCGAAGATATCACTTACTTGATTCAGCAATGCCGCAAAAAGCTGGAAAGCAACGAGTACGCCAATATGGAAGAAGAAATCCGCCGTGCCAACGACCTCAACGGACAACTCTCACTGCTGAAACGCAAGGAACTGCAACGCATCCAAAGCCAGTCGGGAAGCATCCGCGTAAGCATGGTCTATCTGACAATGGTGCAGGAAGCACAGAACGTAGTGACTTACACAATCAACCTGATGAAAGTAAGCCGCAAATTCCAAATGGAAAACGAAATGCCCTAGCCCCACCGGCTACACCCCCAAAACAGGCAGATACAGAACAAGTCATTGCAAACGAATCTTGAAATCACAACTATGGACTTGGGCAAATGAAGCAGATGAAACCATGTACTTCATTTGCCCAAGTCTCCTATATCATTGGCTTGAACGTAGTACTTGCCACCATCAAGTCTTCTACATCTTCTCTCATACTCAAGTAGATGTTTTTCCTCCCCCAAAAAGGTAATAATTGGTACTCTATGCAAACATATAAAGTACGCCTTCCATCTTGTTTTACTATTGTCATTTTATCTGTTTTTTAAAGACAGTCTCCCTTTTCAACACGCAAGGCATAAAGAATATTCATATATTTCGCTATCTTTGCGCTTCAAATTAAAAGAATAGTATGATTTCTGTTGATGGATTGGCCGTTGAGTTTGGCGGCACTACTTTATTTAGTGACATTTCCTTCGTAATTAATGAAAAAGACCGCATCGCCCTGATGGGCAAGAACGGGGCGGGAAAAAGTACACTGCTGAAGATTCTGGCGGGTGTACGGCAGCCTACCCGTGGCAAGGTTTCCGCACCGAAAGATTGCGTGGTGGCTTACCTGCCGCAGCACTTGATGACGGAAGACGGCCGGACGGTGTTTGACGAAACGGCACAAGCATTCGCGCATCTGCATGAGATGGAAGCAGAGATTGAGAGGTTGAACAAGGAGTTGGAGACACGGACGGATTACGAGAGTGACAGTTATATGTCGCTGATTGAGGAAGTTTCCGCTTTGAGCGAGAAGTTTTATTCGATTGATGCCACGAATTACGAGGAAGATGTAGAGAAAGCATTGCTGGGACTAGGGTTCAAGCGGGACGACTTCCAGCGCCAGACAAGTGATTTCAGCGGCGGATGGAGGATGCGTATCGAGTTGGCAAAGTTACTGTTGCAAAAACCGGACGTGTTGTTGCTCGATGAGCCGACGAATCACTTGGACATCGAGTCTATCCAATGGTTGGAAGATTTTCTGATTAATAACGGCAAGGCTGTGATTGTGATTAGTCACGACCGCAAATTCGTGGATAATATCACGACACGCACTATCGAGGTGACGATGGGGCGTATCTATGACTACAAGGTGAATTACTCACAATATCTGCAACTGCGCAAGGAACGCCGCGAACAACAACAGAAGGCGTATGACGAGCAGCAGAAGTTTATCGCTGAGACGAAGGAGTTTATCGAACGGTTCAAAGGGACATACTCAAAGACGTTGCAGGTGCAGAGCCGCGTAAAGATGCTGGAGAAGCTGGAGTTGCTGGAAGTGGACGAAGAGGATACGTCGGCATTGCGGCTGAAATTCCCGCCTTCGCCGCGGTCGGGCAGTTATCCGGTGATTATGGACAATGTAGGCAAGGCATACGGTGAGAAGACGGTGTTCCGCAACGCAAATCTGACGATTGAGCGCGGAGACAAAGTGGCTTTCGTCGGCAAGAACGGTGAGGGTAAGTCTACACTCGTGAAGTGTATCATGCGGGAGATTGAGCATGACGGCACGCTGACGTTGGGGCATAATGTGCAAATCGGATATTTCGCACAGAATCAGGCATCGCTGATGGATGAGAACCTGACGGTATTCCAGACGATTGACGATGTGGCGAAGGGCGAGATTCGGAACAAGATTCGTGATTTGCTGGGTGCTTTCATGTTTGGCGGACCGGAAGAGTCGATGAAGAAGGTGAAAGTGTTGTCCGGCGGTGAACGGACGCGGTTGGCGATGATTAAGCTGCTGCTGGAGCCTGTCAATCTCCTGATTCTCGACGAGCCGACGAATCATCTCGACATGAAGACAAAGGATATTCTGAAACAGGCGTTACTCGATTTTGACGGGACGCTGATTGTCGTTTCGCACGACCGTGACTTCCTCGACGGACTAGTGACAAAGGTGTATGAGTTCGGCAACCAAAAAGTGACGGAACATCTTTGCGGCATCTACGAGTTCCTGGAGAAGAAGAAAATGGATTCGTTACAGGAACTGGAAAAGAAATAATATTCTTTAGACAAAAGAACATAAGAATAAAAGAACAAAAGAACAAAGATTGAACAGCAGTTAAATAACTGCAGCAGGAATAATTTTCTAAGCATAGCCTTTATGTTCTTATGTTCTTATGTCTGAATTTACCAGCTTATACTTATAACACCCTAATAAATAATAAAAAGAGGGTGATGGCTAGAAAAGGAAATAAAAGTATTTGTATATTTGCGCACATTAAAACTCCTAAGTCAAAGGTACGCAGGATGGAAAAGTAGTTTATGTCTCGGCAACTAAGTCTCGGCAACTAAGTTGCGGGAACGCTTGCGGGAACGCTTGCGGGAAAAAAGAAAAAGAACCACTAAAAAACAAATTCTCTAAAAAGAAAGGATGAAGGGGAAGAAACGAATTATAGTAACTCTGTTGTTTTTTATCAACATTATCATGTTGATGGCAGCCGTTATCCCCCATCACCACCACTCCGACGGAATGATTTGCATGAAGCAGGACTTGCCGGTAGAGCAGCAATGCCCCATGCATCATCATCACCACCCGGCAAACGATTCGTGTTGCAACAACGAGTGTCTGACGCGTTTCCAATCGCCTGTGCCATCCGTACATACGGATAGCGACCCAGATTATGTATTCATCGCTACGCTGTTCACGGATGTAATCATAGAACATTTATTGCGACCGCTAGAGAGACGGGTCAAGAACTACTACGTCTATCGAGACTCTCTGCATGGTACGGACACTCCCCGTGCCACCCCCCTTCGTGCTCCCCCCTACTCTGTTTTTGCATAAAAACGTGAATGCAAATCTGTTGCATCCGCGTTACTTTATCTTTGTAACGTACAAAAAAAACAGTAAAACTTAGTAGGAAATATCACTTATGAAGAAGATTTTTTTGATGGGAATCCTGGGCTTGTTCGCTTTGGGCTCCTGCACTAACAAAAATGCGCAAGGACATGACCACGAAGGACATGACCATAGTATCGTCACACACAACCACGATGGACATGACCACAAAGGGCACAACCACGATGGACACAACCACGAAGCGGAAGGTGCCGGGCACTCTCACGAAGGAGAATGTAACGGCGACCACAACGAAGCCGCCAACGCCCACAGCGACGAAATTATTCTTCCCAAAGCAAAAGCTGACGCTGCCGGAGTAAAGGTGAGCATCGTAGAGCCTGCCCCTTTCCGGCAAGTTATCAAAACCAGCGGACAGGTATTGGCTGCACAAGGCGATGAATCCGTAGCCGTAGCCACAGTAGCGGGGGTTGTCTCTTTCCGCGGAAAGGTGACGGAAGGCATGAGCGTAGGAAGCGGCACTCCGTTGCTCACCATTTCTTCGCACAACATCACAGACGGCGACCCGGTGCAACGTGCCCGCATCGCTTACGAAGTCTCAAAGAAAGAATACGAACGCATGAAAGCACTTGTAGCCAACAAAATCGTATCCGACAAGGATTTTGCACAAGCGGAGCAGAATTACGAAAATGCCCGCATCAGCTACGAAGCGCTCGCAAAGAACCATTCGGCAATCGGACAGAATATTACCGCACCCATCGCCGGATACGTGAAGAGTATCCTCGTGAAAGAGGGGGACTATGTGACCATCGGCCAACCGCTAGTCAGCGTGACGCAGAACCGCCGCCTGTTCCTTCGTGCCGAAGTGTCGGAAAAGTATTATCCGTATCTCCACACAATCAGTTCCGCCAATTTCCAGACGCCTTATAATAATAAGGTGTACGAGTTGGGTGCACTGAACGGACGGCTTCTTTCTTTCGGAAAGACATCGGGCGACAACTCTTTCTATGTGCCCGTGACTTTTGAATTTGACAATAAAGGCGATGTCATCTCCGGCTCGTTCGTTGAGGTTTATCTGCTTTCTTCGCAACTGGATAATGTGCTTTCCCTTCCCCGCACGGCATTGACCGAGGAGCAGGGAGTGTTCTTTGTATATCTGCAACTCGACGAGGAAGGATACAAGAAACAGGAAGTCACTTTAGGCGCCGACAACGGCAAGAGCGTGCAAATCCTCACCGGAATTAAAGCGGGCGACCGTGTCGTGACCGAGGGGGCTTATCAGATTCGTCTGGCAAGTGCCAGCAACGCCATCCCTGCGCACAGCCACGAGCATTGATTCAACGGATTAGGGGCTAGTGATTAACGAAGACTATCAGTCGGCCAATCATTAACTAAATCAATCACTAACCATTAATCACCAAATAAGTTTATCACTAATCATTAACCATTAATCACTAAATAACGTGCTTAATAAAATCATACATTACTCCCTGCACAACCGCCTGGTTGTGCTCTGCGCGGCCGTTCTCCTGCTCATCGCTGGAACTTACACCGCCATGAATACGGAAGTAGACGTGTTTCCCGACCTCAACGCCCCTACGGTGGTCATCATGACCGAAGCCAACGGCATGGCAGCCGAGGAAGTGGAACAGCTCGTCACCTTTCCAGTCGAAACAGCCGTGAACGGTGCTACCGGTGTACGCCGTGTACGCTCCTCTTCCACCAACGGTTTTTCTGTCGTATGGGTGGAATTTGACTGGGGAACAGACATTTACCTCGCCCGTCAGATTGTCAGCGAGAAACTGGCGGTGGTCAGCGAATCGCTTCCAGTCAATGTCGGCAAGCCGACTCTCGGTCCTCAGTCTTCGATTCTCGGTGAAATGCTTATCGTCGGCCTGACTACCGACTCGACCTCAATGCTCGACCTTCGGACGATTGCCGACTGGACGATTCGCCCTCGCTTGCTGTCTACCGGCGGTGTGGCGCAGGTGGCGGTACTGGGCGGAGACATCAAAGAATACCAGATTCAGCTAGACCCGGAACGGATGCGCCACTACGGTGTCTCAATGGACGAAGTGATGGCTGTCACCCAGGATATGAACCTCAACGCTAACGGTGGCGTGCTCTACGAATTTGGAAATGAGTATATTGTGCGTGGCGTTCTTTCCACGCCAAAGACAGAGGAACTCGGCAAGGCTGTCGTAAAAACGGTGAATACTTTCCCCGTGACACTGGAAGACATTGCCGATGTGAAAATCGGCCCGAAAGTCCCGAAACTGGGAACGGCTTCCGAACGCGGCAAACCTGCCGTACTGATGACTGTCACTAAACAACCTGCCACAAGCACGCTCGAACTGACGGACAAACTGGAAGCTTCGCTGAAAGACCTTCAGAAGAACTTGCCTGCGGACGTGAAAGTATCCACCGATATTTTCCGTCAGAGCCGTTTTATCGAAAGTTCTATCGGCAACGTGAAGAAGTCACTTTTTGAAGGCGGTATCTTTGTGGTTATCGTTCTTTTCCTGTTCCTCGCGAATGTGCGCACAACGGTGATTTCGTTGGTGACACTGCCTATCTCGCTGCTTGTTTCTATTCTGACGCTGCATTATATGGGGCTGACCATCAATACGATGAGTCTCGGCGGTATGGCGATTGCCATCGGTTCGCTGGTGGACGACGCGATTGTTGATGTGGAAAATGTGTATAAACGGCTGCGGGAGAACCGCCAGAAACCGGAAGCCAGACGGCTTAGTACGCTCGAAGTGGTGTTCAACGCTTCGAAAGAGGTGCGTATGCCTATTCTTAATTCGACGCTGATTATCGTTGTCAGCTTCGTTCCGTTGTTCTTCCTGAGTGGAATGGAAGGACGTATGCTGGTTCCGCTGGGCATCGCGTTTATCGTGGCGCTGTTTGCTTCGACGGTAGTCGCGCTCACGCTGACTCCGGTGCTTTGCTCGTATCTACTGGGCAGCAACAAGACGAACAAGGAGCTGAAAGAGTCTTTCATAGCCCGTTGGATGAAAGGGATTTACGGAAAAGCGCTCACATGGGTATTGGCGCACAAACGGGTGACTTTGGGTAGTACTATCGGACTGTTTGTTATCACTCTCGGTGTGTTCTTCACACTCGGGCGCAGTTTCTTGCCGTCTTTCAATGAGGGGTCTTTCACTATCAATATCAGTTCGCTGCCGGGTATTTCGCTGGAAGAGAGCAATAAAATGGGGCATCGTGCCGAGGAACTGTTGCTAACGATTCCCGAAATACAGACAGTGGCCCGCAAAACGGGGCGTGCCGAACTGGACGAGCATGCGCTCGGCGTGAACGTGTCGGAAATCGAGGCACCTTTTGAACTGAAAGACCGTCCGCGCAGCGAGCTTGTTGCCGAGGTTCGCGAGAAGTTGGGGACAATCACCGGCGCGAATATAGAAATCGGCCAGCCTATCAGTCACCGTATTGACGCTATGTTGTCCGGTACAAAGGCGAACATTGCTATCAAACTGTTCGGTGACGACCTGAACAAGATGTTCTCGCTCGGCAATCAGATAAAAGAAGCTATCGGAGACATTCTGGGCATTGCCGACCTCAACGTGGAGCAGCAAATAGAACGCCCGCAATTGAAGATTCAGCCGAAACGGGAAATGTTGGCAAAGTTCGGAATTACTTTGCCGGAATTTTCGGAGTATGTCAACGTGGCTCTCGCAGGAAAGGTTATCTCGCAGGTTTATGAGCAAGGAAAGAGTTTTGACCTTATTGTAAAGGTGAAGGACGACGCACGGGACGAGATGGAGAAAATCCGCAATCTGATGGTGGACACCAACGATGGCCGCAAGGTTCCTCTGGACTATGTGGCGGAAGTGGTTTCGTCCATGGGGCCGAATACCATCAACCGCGAAAACGTGAAACGCAAAATCGTGATTTCAGCCAACGTTGCCGACCGCGACTTGCGTAGTGTGGTGAACGACATCCAGAAACGTATCGACACGTCGGTGCAACTTCCTGAAGGGTATCATATCGAATATGGCGGACAGTTTGAAAGTGAACAGGCGGCTAGCCGGACATTGGCGCTGACTTCATTTATCAGTATCGTCATCATCTTCCTGCTGCTTTACCATGAGTTCCGCAGTGTGAAGGAGTCCGGCGTCATCTTGTTGAACCTGCCGCTTGCACTGATTGGCGGTGTATTTGCACTGGTCATCACTACGGGAGAGGTGAGTATTCCGGCTATCATCGGCTTTATCTCTCTGTTCGGTATTGCGACCCGAAACGGTATGTTGCTTATCAGCCACTACAACCATCTGCAAAAGGAGGAAGGACTGAATGTCTACGACAGTGTGCTACAAGGCTCTCTCGACCGTCTGAACCCGATTCTGATGACTGCATTGTCTTCTGCCCTGGCACTGATTCCACTTGCACTGGGTGGCGACTTGCCCGGAAATGAGATTCAAAGTCCGATGGCTAAAGTTATCTTGGGCGGACTCTTAACATCTACGTTCCTGAACGGTTTCATCGTCCCGATTGTTTACCTGATAATGCACCGGCACCAGCGTAGTGCTGGAGCAAGGGTTACTTCCGGCACGTTGCCGTCTGAGGGGTAAGCATCAGTAAAATGTAATACGTACTTAGCAACAAATAACAGAAAAAGTATGAAACGAATTATTATCATAGGTTCTTTGACTGCCACTGCACTCTTTGCCCCAACGGGCGGTGTGCAGGCCCAGAGCAGCATAGAGCAGGTATTAAAAAATATAGAAACGAATAATAAGGAATTGCAGGCGAACGCCCAACTTATTACTTCGCAGAAATTGGAGTCACGAACGGACAATAACTTGCCCGACCCCACACTTTCTTACGCGCATCTTTGGGGTGCGAAAGATAAGAGTGAAACGATTGGTGAGTTGGTTGTTTCACAAAGTTTCGATTTCCCCAGTTTGTATGCAACGCGCAATAAGCTGAATCGGTTGAAGGCAGGAGCTTATGACAGTCAGGCTGATGTTTTCCGCCAAGAGAAATTATTGCAGGCGAAAGAAATCTGCCTGGACATTATCATGCTTCGTCAGCAGAAAAATATCTTGGAAGAGCGTCTGCGTAACGCGGAAGAGCTTGCCAAGATGTACGTCAAACGTCTGCAAACGGGAGACGCTAATGCGCTTGAGACGAACAAGATTAACCTGGAACTGCTGAACGTGAAAACAGAAGCGTCTCTGAACGAGACGGCACTCCGCAATAAGTTGCAGGAACTGAACACGTTGAATGGAAATATTCCGGTGGTTTTCGAGGAGAACCAGTACGTGGCTGTACCTTTTCCCTCTGATTATCAGATTTTGAAATCTGAGGTGATGTCCGCAGACCGCACGTTAATGGCACTTGGCAACGAGAGTCTGGTTGCCCGCAAACAGATTGCTGTCAACAAGTCTCAGTGGCTGCCGAAACTGGAGTTGGGATATCGGCGGAATACGGAGACGGGAGTACCGTTCAACGGTGTAGTGGTCGGCTTTTCTTTCCCGATTTTCGAAAACCGGAATAAGGTAAAGATTGCCAAAGCACAAGCGCTGAATATTGACTTGCAAAAGGATAATGCCACATTGCAGATAGAGTCTGAACTGGCACAACTTTATCGGGAAGCTCAAACGCTGCATGCTTCGATGGAAGAATACAGCAAGACGTTCCAGTCACAACAGGACTTGGCATTGCTGAAACAGGCGTTGACGGGCGGACAAATCAGCATGATTGAATATTTTGTCGAAGTATCCGTGATTTATCAAAGCCACCTGAATTTTCTGCAACTGGAAAATCAGTACCAAAAGGCGATGGCACGGATTTACAAAAGTAAGCTATAATGTCTTTATCTCATCCGGCAAATATCCGCTGCGGATACGCCACTCCTGTGGATAAAGATTATTTGCACGCTTACCGATATTCTTTACGAAACCGAGAGGAATATTCCGGTAAGTAAGTAAAATATAACCGCGAGGGGCTGTTGCCGGCAAGGCAATAGCCTCTTTCCGTAAATAGGCAATCGCTTGTTCGTAGGTTATATCTTCGGTCGCAAAAACTCCCTGCCGCAATAGCACGGAACTCATCGCCAAAGCGTGGCCGGGAATTAAATCTTTCCCTTTCACCTCTCCTATGCCAACTCCCGCCGATACGATTTTCAAGCTTTGCTTCATAGCTGCCAATTCGTCAACATATTGCTGCGGAAAGACTTGAATCTTTGTTCCCTCTACCGATACTATATATCCGGGGAGTTTCTCTTCATTCAGCCAATTCTTAGCTATATTCAGATGCTCTTTAGAGACAAGTGAAGGGGTTGCCCCACCTTTCTTATCCTTTCTCTTTGCTGCCTTGCTTTTTGAAGAAGAAAAAGCGGGCATGGTATCTTCTTCTGTCTCCGGTTTGCGAAGGACGGCGAGAAAGAAGCCTTCACCTTTGGTTTTGTGCGGAAAGAAATGGTAGACAGGAGCTTTTTGTTCGGAATTTCCAACTGCTTTAGAATCATCAGCCCCTTTATATAGAAGATTGCCTGTAATATTCCAGTCTTCCCGGATTTCCAAAGCCAACGGTTCGGCTCCGAATTCCTGCTGAATCCAATGGACGTTTTCTTCATCTTCTTTTGTATTATAGGTACACGTACTGTATATAAGGATTCCGCCCGGCTTCAAGCTAGGCCAAATATCTGCGATAATTCTCCGCTGCCGTTGCCAGCATATTTCCACATTCTCCGGACTCCACTCTTCAACAGCCACCGGGTCTTTGCGGAACATTCCTTCACCGGAACAGGGCACATCGGTCAGAATCACGTCAAAGAAAGACAGCAAGGACGAAAAGTCAGCAGGGGCATTATTCGTGACGACTACATCCGGATGTCCCCACTTTGTCAAGTTCTCCGCCAAAACCTGCGAACGGTTTCGGATGACTTCATTAGCAACCAGCAGACTCCCCTCAGGAAGCACGCTACGGGCATGAGTCGATTTCCCACCGGGGGCAGCGCAAAGGTCTAGCATCACCACCGGCTCTGTAACGTATTGCCGGAGCACCTGCTCTACAAACATGGAAGAGGCTTCCTGAACATAATAGCCCCCCGCATGGAACAACGGATCGAACGTAAAAGTAAGACGCTCATCAAGATAAAAGCCATCGGATGCCCAAGGAACCGGGAGAAGCGGAGAGTCCACTCTCAACTTATTCAACCTTATGCTGACAGGCGGTTCCTGCTGGATAGCAACAGCCAGTTTGTCGTATTCTTCGTCACCCAATAAAGAGCGGGTGTAAACTGTAAAAGAAGCGGGTAAATCCATTTTCGTCTAATAATTTGCGCAAATATCAAAAATATTTCGTCTCTTTGCAACTTTCTTGGATATTAACTACGTCTAACAAACAAAGAAACAAATTAAAAAACTATTTATATGAAAAATTTTCTACTTGCTTTGATGGCCATACTGACCACTTGCACATTGGCCATCGCCCAAAATAATACGACCATCAAACATGACTCCGTTGGAAACGTAAAAATTAGTGTAAAGAAAGGCAGCAAAGCGAATACGAACAATACTGCCGTGACAGTGATTGGCGTGGATACTGCGGATGCTGATTCGGCCGAGATAGATGATGATTCAAATAGTGTCAGTCATGGTAGCACCTGTTTTAGCATAGATACGGATAGCGACGATTTTCCATTCAACAAAATTGAAAATACTATCGATGGTGGTATTTTAGTAGCTATTGTCGCCATAGTTGCCGTATTCGGGCTGCCGGTGTTTATTCTGTTTGTCATATTCTTCTTCCGCTACAAAAACCGGAAGGCACGCTACCGCCTTGCCGAACAGGCACTTGCCGCCGGGCAGCCGTTACCCGCGGACTTTATCCGCGAAAACAGACCCGTCGTCGACCAACGCTCACTAGGTATAAAAAATACATTTACCGGCATAGGGCTTTTCATCTTCCTTTGGGCTATCACGAACAAGTTTGGTATTGGTACCATCGGCTTGCTAGTGGCTTTTATGGGCATCGGACAATGGATTATAGGTTACAAGCAGCAACAGAATGAGCCTAACAAAGACAAGAACGAGGAAGAAAGATGAGTCAACTCAACGATATATCGCTAGTCGCACAGGTCGTGGTGTTCAAAAACACCAAGGCCTTCGACCAGTTGGTGGGAAAATACCAGTCGCCTGTCCGGCGCTTTTTCCTGAACCTGACTTGCGGTGACAGCGAATTGAGTGACGACCTGGCACAAGATACATTTATCAAGGCATACACGAACATCGCCTCTTTCCGAAACTTATCCAGTTTCTCTACGTGGCTGTACCGTATTGCTTATAATGTTTTTTATGATTATATTCGCAGCCGGAAAGAGACGGCTGAGTTGGATACAAGAGAAATAGACGCCATCAACAGTACCGAACAGGAGAATGTAGGTCAGAAAATGGACGTCTACCAGTCACTCAAAACGCTCAAAGAAGTGGAAAGAACCTGCATCACGTTGTTCTACATGGAAGATGTAAGTATCGACAAGATTGCAGGTATAGTAGGAATACCGGCAGGAACGGTGAAAAGCCATCTGTCGCGTGGGAAAGATAAATTAGCAATGTATTTAAAACAAAACGGTTATGACAGAAGTAGACAATGATAAGCTCTTGCGGGATTTCTTTGCGGAAAACAAGCAGGAAATAGCGGACAATGGATTCAGTCGCCGTGTCATGCGCCACCTGCCCGACCGCAGCCATCGGCTGGCGCGTATCTGGAGTGCTTTCGTGATGGCGGTGGCAGTGGTACTTTTCTTTTGGCTGGACGGTTTCGAAGCTGCTTGGAGAACGATAAGGGAAGTGTTCATCGATATGGTTAACCATGGTATCACAAGCCTTGACCCGAAATCAATAATTATCGCTACGGTTGTTCTGCTATTCATGGCAACACGGAAAGTAGCTTCTTGGGCGTAAGCGCCGATCGGAAGGATATATAATTACAAGCCCGGAGAACTTCTGTATATCTCCGGACTTTTTTTTATTCTTCAGACTAAGAAGTCTTCATTAGTTCTTCATTAGCCGGCCGGTCTGTTAAACAATGGTAAATTTACTCTTTCTTCCGGGCAGCCCAAAACTTAGATGTTGTATCTTTGTTGTCATGTAAACTAAAATAGAGAGAAGAGTTTTGAAACTACATATATTTATTTTATTTCTGTTCCTGTCTTTTGTGCGCGCCCAAGCGGATGTTATCGACAGTTTGATGACACAATCCGGAGACTCAATCAGATTAACAAGTGATTCTCTTGTACTGAATTTCCTGAAAGAATCAGGAATTCCGATCTCCGATAACAATAAAGTGAAACTGCTGAAAAGCGGACGGGAAAAATTTATCGATTTATTTGAAACCATACGCGAAGCCAAACACCATGTACATTTGGAATATTTCAACTTTCGAAACGACTCCATAGCCAATGCCTTATTCGATTTGTTGGCAGAGAAAGTGAAGGAAGGTGTCGAAGTACGGGCTATGTTTGATGCTTTCGGCAACTGGTCGAACAATAAACCGCTCAAAAAGAGGCATCTCAAGAAAATACGCGAAAGGGGTATCGAGATTGTCAAGTTCGACCCATTTGCCTTCCCTTACATCAACCATGCCGCCCACCGCGACCACCGGAAAATTGCCGTTATCGACGGAAAAGTGGCTTATACAGGGGGGATGAATATCGCCGATTACTACATCAACGGCTTACCCAAAATCGGAACGTGGCGGGATATGCATATGCGCATCGAGGGGGATGCGGTCAATGACTTGCAAGAAATCTTCCTCACGATTTGGAATAAGGAGACTAAACAGGATATAGGTGGGGAAGCCTATTTGCCGCAACATGAGGGACAGACAGACAGTACCAATATCGTGGCTGCCATCGTCGACCGTACTCCGAAGAAAAATAGTCGTATGCTGAGTCATGCGTATGCAATGAGCATCTATTCGGCACAGAAGAACGTGCACATCGTCAACCCTTATTTCGTGCCGACTTCTTCCATCAAGAAAGCGTTGAACCACTCCATCGACCGGGGAGTAGATGTGACAATCATGGTTTCTTCCGCATCCGACATTCCGTTTACACCGGATGCTGCGCTTTACAAACTTCATAAACTGATGAAAAGAGGAGCCACCGTCTATATGTACAACGGTGGATTCCATCATTCGAAAATTATGATGGTGGATGACCTGTTCTGCACGGTCGGTACTGCCAACTTGAACAGCCGAAGCCTGCGATACGATTATGAGACGAATGCTTTCATCTTCGACAAGAAAACGACTGCCGAACTGAATACAATGTTTCACAACGACATCGAACACTGTACCCAACTGACACCCGAATTTTGGAAAAAGCGTTCGCCTTGGAAAAAGTTCGTCGGCTGGTTTGCGAATTTATTCACCCCATTTTTGTAATTTTGTACGGAGAATGATTTTCACCACAGATTATGTAATTTATTCATTATGAAACAATACCTGGATTTGCTTAATCGTGTACTTACCGAAGGCACGAAAAAAAGTGACCGCACCGGAACGGGAACCATCAGCGTTTTCGGTCATCAAATGCGTTTTAACCTCGAAGATGGTTTCCCTTGTCTGACAACAAAGAAACTGCATCTGAAATCAATCATATACGAGCTGCTTTGGTTCCTGCAGGGGGACACCAACGTAAAATATCTGCAAGAACATGGAGTACGTATCTGGAACGAATGGGCGGACGAGAATGGTAACTTGGGACACATCTACGGTTACCAGTGGCGTTCATGGCCTGACTACAATGGCGGATTCATCGACCAAATCAGTGAAGTGGTGGAAACACTCAAGCATAACCCGGATTCACGCCGTATTATCGTAAGTGCCTGGAACGTGGCCGACCTGAACAATATGAATCTCCCACCCTGCCATGCGTTCTTCCAGTTTTATGTAGCGAACGGACGGTTGAGCCTGCAACTTTACCAACGCAGTGCGGACATTTTCCTCGGTGTGCCTTTCAACATCGCTTCTTACGCATTATTATTGCAAATGATGGCGCAAGTGACAGGATTGAAAGCCGGCGACTTTGTACATACTTTCGGTGATGCGCACATCTATCTAAACCATCTGGAACAGGTAAAACTGCAACTGTCACGTGCCCCCCGCCCGTTGCCGCAAATGAAAATCAACCCGGATGTGAAAAACATCTTCGACTTCAAATTCGAGGATTTCGAATTAGTTAATTACGACCCTCATCCGCATATTGCCGGAGTAGTAGCTGTATAACCCTATGAGTAAAATATCAATCATCGCCGCCGTAGACCAACGTATGGCAATAGGCTTTCAGAATAAACTTCTTTTTTGGTTACCCAACGACTTGAAGCGTTTCAAGTCGCTGACTACCGGAAACACGATTATAATGGGACGTAAAACTTTCGAATCTCTTCCGAAAGGCGCGTTGCCTAATCGCAGAAACGTGGTATTATCCTCGAATCCGGCAACCGAATGTCCCGGCGCAGAAGTTTTTCCTTCACTCGAAGCTGCCCTGCAAAGCTGCCGGGAAGATGAACATGTATATATCATCGGCGGTGCAAGCATTTATCGTCAAGCGCTCCCTTTTGCAGACGAACTCTGCCTGACTGAGATAGACAGCACTGCTCCGGAAGCCGATGTCTATTTTCCGGAAGTCTCTCCGGAGATATGGCAAGAAAAAAGCAGAGAAGCTCATCCTGCGGATGAGAAACATCTCTGCTCCTATGCTTTCGTGGACTACGTGAAAAAACAATTATAGACTACGTGAAAAATAATTTGCAGACTATGTGAGATAGTTTGCCTGTTTTCTCTTTCCGTCTGCCCCGAATATTGATTAATCTTCGTCTTCTACGTCGACCATTATAGGCATTTGCCGCTTAATGGCTTCGTGGAAGGAGATTAGCGTTTCCGTACGCGCCAAGCCCAATGGCTGCAACTTATCGTGAATGATACTCAGCAAGTGATGGTTATTCTTGGCGTAAATCTTGATAAACATATCATATTTTCCGGTAGTGAAATGACATTCCACCACTTCCGGGATAGCTTCCAATGCTTTTGTCACCGAATCAAAAGATTCGGGGTCTTTTAGGTATATGCCAATATAAGCACAAGTTTCGTATCCTACTTTTTCGGGGTCAATAACATATTCCGAGCCTTTAAGTATTCCCAAGTTAGTCAGTTTCTGAATACGCTGATGAATAGCAGCACCGGAAACATTGCAAGCTCTTGCCACTTCCAGAAAAGGAATGCGGGCGTTACCTGCTATCAGCTTCAGTATTTGCTCATCTAAAGTATCTAATTGATGATGTCCCATGTTTTTAAATCAAATTGTCTTTGTCAGTGAATCTTTTGTGCAAAGTTAGCGATTTTCCGGCAACAAATACTATGATCTATTACTTTTATTTGTAGGAAGCAGACAAATCAATAATAGTTTGTATCTTTGTAAAAAACATAAATATACCATTTATATGAAACAAATTTGCTGTATTGTTCTATTCTTCTTCACTGTCGTAGAAGTTCATGCACAGAACTTTGCCGACTATTTTCAAAACAAAACATTGCGAGTGGACTATATCTTTACCGGAGATTCCAAGCAACAGGCTATCTATCTGGACGAACTGTCACAGTTCCCTTCCTGGGCGGGTCGCCAGCATCATTTGTCCGAACTTCCGCTGGAAGGCAACGGACAAATCATCGTAAAAGATCTCGCTACCAAACAGTGTATTTATAAGACTTCCTTCTCTTCCCTATTTCAAGAGTGGCTGACCACGGACGAAGCTAAAGGAACAGCAAAGGGATTCGAGAACACATTTCTTCTCCCATTCCCCAAACAACCGGTTGAAGTGGAAGTGGCTCTCTATTCTCCACGTAGAGAAGTTATAGCGAACTACAAGCATATTGTCCACCCTGATGATATTCTGATTCATAAACGTGGCGTGTCACATGTCACTCCACACCGTTATATGCTCCAAAACGGTAATGAGAAAGATTGTATCGATGTCGCTATCCTTGCCGAAGGGTACACTGAAAAGGAAATGGATTTATTTTACCAGGATGCGCAAATAGCCTGTGAAAGCTTGTTCTCACACGAACCATTCCGTTCCATGAAGGATAAGTTCAATATCGTTGCCGTCGCCAGCCCGTCTACGGACAGCGGTGTCAGTGTCCCCCGCGAGAACCAGTGGAAACAAACAGCCGTCCACTCACATTTCGATACTTTCTACTCGGAACGTTATCTGACTACAAGTCGGGTGAAAGCCATCCATAACGCCTTGGCGGGTATTCCTTACGAGCATATTATTATTCTTGCCAATACCGACGTATATGGTGGCGGTGGAATCTACAACTCCTATACGCTGACTACCGCCCATCATCCGATGTTCAAACCGGTAGTAGTCCACGAATTCGGACACAGCTTCGCCGGATTGGCTGACGAATATTTCTATGAGGACGATACAATGACAGATACTTATCCGCTGGATATTGAACCGTGGGAACAGAACATCTCAACGCGAGTGGACTTTACTTCCAAATGGGAGAATATACTCCCTTCCGACACGCCAATACCCACTCCTATCGCTGAAAAGAAAAAATATCCGGTAGGTGTCTATGAAGGGGCTGGTTATTCTGCCAAAGGTATTTATCGCCCCGCCTATGATTGCCGTATGAAAACAAACGGATACCCTGAATTTTGTCCGGTTTGCCAACGCGCCATCCGCCGGGTAATCGAATTTTATATTCCTCAATGATTAGATTATATTTAGTATAAACTTAACCCTCAACCGCATGATTAGACTTCAACCGATTAACACATCGGATTTCCAACATTACAAGTTTATGGAAGAACTGCTTATAGATGCATTTCCACCAGAAGAATACCGCGAGTTGAACCAACTGCGCGAATACACCGACCGCGTGGGCAACTTTCACAACAACATCATCTTTGATGATGACCTGCCTATCGGCTTTATCACCTACTGGGACTTCGACAGTTTCTACTATGTAGAGCATTTCGCCACTAATCCCGCCCTACGAAATTGCGGATACGGGAAACGTACTCTCGAATACCTATGCAACTACTTGAAACAGCCCATTGTTCTCGAAGTTGAACGCCCAATAGAAGACATGGCAAAACGCCGCATCGGATTCTACCAGCGCCAAGGTTTTGTCTTGTGGGAGAAAGACTATTATCAGCCGCCTTATAAGCCGGGAGATAACTTCCTGCCTATGTACTTAATGGTACATGACAATCTTGATCCTGAAAAAGATTATGAAGAAATAAAACATAAACTTCATACAGTCGTTTACGGGGTAAAAGAATAAAAAGGTAAGCACATCAGTAATCACATAAAATGGCTATATACAATCACAATCCTACAACTTAACCAAAGAATAGAAGACTGATAAAATGAAGATTACAAATAAAAGATTAACCAAATAAAGAAAGGGCTTCCAAATGATTTTGGAAGCCCTTTCTTTCATATAGTTGAATTAACTAATTATTTTTCACCACGTTTAGTAGCAGAGTAGTTAATCTTCAAAGCGTAAGATTTTCTAAGAGCATTTTTTACGTCAGTAATAATACCCATCTTAGTCTTTTGGTCTACTTTCAGAGACACAGTCATTTTTGCTGCGTCACCCTCATTCATACTAGCACGTTCCTGGAAGATAAAGTCTTGTACCTCGCCAACTTCAGCGTAGCTGTCGTTGAGCTGAATACGACTTTCAGTACCCATTTTCGCGCGATATTCCTGAGTAGGTTCACCTACATAAATGAATGTCACCAGTGATTTCTTCTCCAGTTTTTCGAGTTCAGTACCTTGCGGAAGTGTAAACTGCACCTTTAATGTTACCTCACGCATTGTTGTTACAATCATAAAGAAGAACAACAAAGTAAAGATAAGGTCAGGCAACGAAGAAGTATTCAATGCCGGCATTTCACGTTTACCAGTCTTATTAAATTTTCCCATTACTTACTTCTTTTTTTCTCCGTATTTTTTAGGTTCTGCCTCAGAAATTCTCTGCGGGAAGATTTCACGAATAGCTTTCTGCTGTTCATCACTCAAATCCGCATAGGGTCTTTGCCATTTTTCCTGAGCTATCTCGTCTCTCAATTCATTATATGCAGCAACGAGTTCGTTCTGCACACTGATGTATGCCTGATAAGAAGATCCACGGTCATTCTGCAAAGAAATTACATGCTTGTCGTTAACCAGATATGTACCGAAAAACTCCACATTTTTCTGTGTCTTTTCAGGCATGTTCTCTGCGTTATTAACGTTAGCAATAAATTCTTTAGCCTTATCTCTCAACTGATCAACGCCGATATAATCATTACCGCACATCAAAGCATCATCCTTATTCAGATAAACCTGCAAGACGTTACGTTCTTTGATCTTATCCGTATTCTGTTGGTCTTGATCTTCGGGTGGCGGTGGCAAAAGTCTTGCCAAACCACGGTCCGTATCCATTGATGTCGTAATCAAGAAGAAGATCAGCAACAAGAAAGCGATATCTGCCGTAGAACTTGAGTTAATATCAGGAACTTTTCTTTTTCCTTTTGCCATTGTTATTACTTATTTAATTGAGTCTCCCCAATTGATTACGATAATTTTTTCTTTATACCACTTGCGATGATTGCAACAATTGTCACAAACAACAAGATGTAAATAGAATAAAGGAACATATCAGTCAGTTTCAGCCAGAAAGGAACGTTGTCCGTACCGCTATAACCCGGAATTTGCATCGGTGTACCGTCACCCATAGACCAAGCTACGACTAAAACAACAACCAAAAGCACCAAACCAAGTAAAGACTTAATTGCATTTGCCGGACTATCTTTCAAAGCTGCGCCAAATTGGAATACAGCAGCAATAACAGTAGCAGCAACAGCCAAACCAAACAATACATAAATAAGAATCAGCAAAGTATTGGTATGTGCCGGTTGCCACATTTTAGGATCTACTCCTACAACAACATCCGCACCCTGAGCATCACCACCGAGATAGAAAAGTCCCAGCACAATGAGGATGACAGCAAACATCGCATACAAAGCATAATACGATATTCTATATGTTAACTTACTCATTTCGAATTATTTTTTGTATTTCAGATCATATTTGATTACCATGTCAAGCAGAGAGATAGAAGAATCTTCCATTTCGCTTGTAAGAGCTTCAATCTTAGCAAGTACGTAGTTGTAGAACACTTGAAGGATCAAAGCAACGATCAAACCGAAGATAGTTGTAATCAAGGCAACTTTCATACCACCAGCAACAACCGTCGGAGAGATATCACCTACCTGTTGGATTTTGTCGAACGCTTGCACCATACCAATTACAGTACCCAAGAATCCGAGTGACGGAGCCATTGCGATAAACAGTGTGATCCAAGAACATCCTTTTTCAAGGTAACCTGCCTGTACACCACCGTAGGATACAACTGACTTTTCAACAACGTCAATACCCTGGTCGATTCTCATCAGACCTTGGTAGTAGATAGAAGCAACCGGACCTCTCGTGTTACGAGCAATGTCTTTAGCAGCTTCAACATCACCTTTTTCCAAAGCAGCTTCAATAGATGCCATAAATTTCTTTGTGTTGATTTCAGCCAAACTCAAATAGATGATACGTTCAATACAGAAAGCCAAACCGATCACCAAAGCGACAGCTACCAAACTCATGAAAAATGCAGTACCTTCAATGAATTTAACTTTCAGTTCTTTGTGAATACCACCTTCTTCTGCAACAGGAGCAACAGCGGTAGTCTCAGCAGCAGGAGCAACAGCTTGTTGTTCAGTTTGTTCTGCTGCAGGAGCATCTTGAGCCTGAGCAAGTTGAATAGAGCCAAATGTAAAGGCACCAATCACAGCAACAATTGCGAATAACTTTTTCATTGTGTGTCTAATTTTTAAGATTAATTAATTGATTATTATTGTTATTACTTCTCGTTCCGTTTTCAATTCTGCGGAGAGACGGGGATTCGAACCCCGGATACGCTTTAGGCGTATACACGCTTTCCAGGCGTGCCTCTTCAACCACTCGAGCATCTCTCCTTATAAGTTTTCCGCATTTTCAGCTACAAATGTATCCTTTTTTTTCTTTTCTTGAAGCATTATCTCTTTTTTATCTTGAATAAATACTGCAAATTAATATAATTTAAAACCTTTCGAACCTTATTTGCGGATTCCAAACACTTTTAGTGCATTTTCCGAAGTGACCTGAGACACGTATTCAGAGGGCATCCGATAAATTTCCGCCACTTTTGCGAGAGTGTCCTTCACATTCGCGCTTTCATTCCGCTTGCCACGGTTCGGAACCGGAGTTAAATACGGAGAGTCTGTTTCGAGCACGATACGTTCCAAAGGAACTGTCAGCAATGTCTCCGGCAGAGTTGATTTTTTAAAGGTGACTACTCCATTAATGCCTAGCATGAATCCTTCAAATTCCAGCAACTTTGAAGCTTCTTCAGGCGTACCGGTGAAACTATGAAAAATACCGGTGAGCGAAGTATGTTTATAGGGTTCCATTACCTTATATATATACTCAAAAGCATCTCTTGAATGAATGACAATCGGCAACCGATATTCGAGCGCCCATTCAATCTGCTTTTCAAAGACCAGCAGTTGTTCCTTCAAGAAGGTCTTGTCCCAATAAAGGTCAAGGCCAATTTCACCGATAGCGACATACTGATTGAAGCCAGCCAACTGCTCCTGCACAACTGCCAATTCCTGTTCATATGTTTCATTGACCGAGGTGGGATGCAATCCGATCATCGGATAGCAAAAACCCGGATAATCAGCACATACAGACAGCATCGGTTCAATTGTCGTACTATCTATATTCGGCATAAAGATAGACGAAACGCCGACTTTGCGTGCACGCTCCATCACTTGTGGCAAATCTTCCGAAAATTCTTCTAAAAAAAGATGAGAGTGAGTATCTACAAGCATGATATTTTGTTTTCTTCTTTTACTTTTTCACTGGAACGGTAATAATATATCAAACCGTAATCACGGCATTTTTCCAGTCGAGCTTCATTGGGAGTAACGTCCTGATAGTTAGCTTCAACCTGATTCCAAATATCCAATATCAATTCGTCGGCACGATCGCGCATGGAAGCCAGTTCGTCAAGACTCCGGCTCGTCAGTGCCTGATAATTCTTCTGACGTTCGTAACTGTCAAGAAAGATATCATAATGCACTTTCACACGGGCAATAGTAGGATTATAAATAGGTATGCCACCTTGGGACATCCGCCGTTGCTCACCATCAATGATTCTCTTTCCCCACTCCACCAACGCCGCTTCGCTCAGCAAATCCGGCACAGTGTTCGTATCGGGCAGACCGTATAAATCTTTATGTGCTACTTTTATTTCATCGCGAAGCACAGCCAAATTGAGCACTTGGATAAAATGAGAGATATACAGCCGGGCGGTTTTCACATTCGACTGATGTTTTCGGCTCGCTCGCGACTGGTTATCATAGCATTGCGTATAATAAATTTGCGCCGCTTCGAATCTTTGCAGGAAATTGCGTGCTTCAAACAAAGTCTTTAGTGTAATTGCCAAGTCGCGTACATTATACAGTTCTCCTTTTTCGACCGCTGTTTTCAACGCCCGCACCCTTGCCTGGTCTGTATTTGGTAATCGTCTGTATGGCATATTTCAAGAACTTAGTTACACTTCACGATACATCAGTAATTTTACCAAGTTTTTCAGTTCTTTTTTTCTGTCCTCTGCCACTGCTACCGCCGAAAGGCTTTCCATGGCAAGTGTATAATATTCGCGCATCTTGTTTTCGCAGACATTACGAATATTCAGTTGATTATACAGTTCTGTCACTGCCGCTATTTTCTCAGCAGGCTGACAAGTTTCAGCATTCAGCCAACGGTCCAGTTCTTCTCTTTGCTTTTCGTCCGCACGCTCCAGTGCCTTGATTAGCATATATGTTTTTTTGTTACAAAGAATGTCGCCGCCTATTTTCTTACCGAACACTTCCGGATCACCATAAACGTCCAACAAATCATCTTGCAACTGGAATGCGACTCCTATATGCATTCCGAAATTATACAGGTTGTCGGCATCTTCGGCAGTCGTTCCTGCCAGAATAGCACCGATTTTGAGACTGCCTGCCAGCAACACGGCCGTTTTCAGGCGAATCATTTCGATATATTCATCCTCGGCGACATCACAGCGGGATTCAAATTCCATATCCAATTGCTGTCCTTCACAAATTTCAAGTGTAGTCAGGCTGAACAGTTCCATCACTTCTTTCAAATGCTCCGTCGGACAAGCTGTCATGTAGCGAATCGCCAAAATCAACATAGCATCTCCCGAAAGCACGGCAGTGTTATCGTTCCAAACCTTGTGTACGGTGGGCTTCCCCCTGCGCATATCCGAACGGTCCATCAAATCATCATGCAACAATGTGTGGTTGTGATAAACTTCAATAGCTATGGCAGGATCGTAGACAGATGCTACATCCTCACGATACAAATTATACGCCATCAACATCAAGACAGGACGTATCCGCTTCCCCCCTAAAGAAAGAATGTATTCAATCGGTTCATAGAGTCCTTTCGGTGTCCGAGTAAACTGTATTTCAGAAATATGATTGTTTATTTTATCAAGTAGTTGAGAAGCTGTGAACATGATGGATGAAAATATTAATGAATGAAAAAAAGAGGCTGCCGTAAGCAGCCTCTTCAAGTATTGAGTTACAAATTACTGCAGTCTGAACATCACAGGAACTGTAAATTTAACACGTACCGGTTTACCACGCTGCATACCTGGGTTCCACTTCGGCATGGTGTTTATCACACGGAGAGCTTCTTTGTCCAGATACGGGTCAACACTACGTACAACTTTCGCGTCTACAATACTACCGTCTTTGTTAACAACGAACTGTACGATAACACGTCCTTGCGTTCCGTTTTCCTGTGCGATAGTAGGATATTTGATATTCTTAGCCAGATACTGCATCAAAGCTGCCTGTCCGCCCTGGAACTCCGGCATGTTTTCTACAACTTCAAAAATGGTTTGTTCTTCCGGTTCTTCTTCAACAACCTGTACCGGCACGTATTTTACCTCTACGGGAGCGACATTATCTTCATTGATAATGGTTGTTGTTTCATCAATCTCGGCTTTATCGTCGACAATTTCCAACAACTCGGCCACTTTCGGGGCTTCGGGTGGTGGTGGAGCCTGCTGTTCGGGGGTCTCGGTGCTAGGAATGATTTCCTCTTCAAACACAACGTCAGCTACAGCCTGGCTTGTATCTATTTTCACGTCACGCTGGGTCCATTCGAACGCCACGAACATGAAAGCTAGCACTACCACGTAACCAACGAGCAACCATGTAGACTTTTTGCCTTCCAGGTCTGCTTTGGGTGATTTTTTAACTTCCATAAAAATAATTAATATAATGATTAATAAAAAAAAGTGTCTTCCTATGTGTTTTGGGCAAATATAGTACATTTTCAGTTAACCATCCGTTTCTTCCTGTTTTTTTATCAGGATTTTTAACTTTTTTAATTCTTTCGTAGTTACTTCACTCTTTTTTATATCGAACGTTCGGTCTGTTTTCAAAATAAACGTATCTTTGGCGGACAAATTAGATGAATTGAATATGAAAAAGATAGTAATAGCAGTCGACGGTTTTTCCTCTTGCGGAAAAAGCACTATGGCCAAGGATCTTGCCCGTGAAGTGGGGTACATTTACATTGACAGCGGAGCCATGTATCGCGCAGTCACTTTATATAGTATAGAGAACGGAATTTTCGACGGCGACGTTATCGACATGGGAAAACTAAGAAATGAAATCAAGAATATTCATATTTCTTTCCGTTTGAATCCGGAAACGGGACGCCCAGACACCTACCTCAACGATGTGAATGTGGAAAGCAAAATCCGCACGATGGAAGTTTCGTCCAAAGTCAGCCCTATCAGCGCGCTCGACTTTGTACGCGAGGCAATGGTAGCCCAACAGCAGGCGATGGGAAAAGAAAAGGGAATCGTGATGGACGGCAGAGACATCGGGACTACTGTTTTTCCGGATGCAGAATTAAAAATATTCGTAACTGCCACACCGGAAATCCGTGCACAGCGCCGTTATGACGAACTGAAAGCGAAAGGACAGCACGCCAGTTTCGACGAAATATTGGAGAACGTGAAACAACGGGATTACATTGACCAAAACCGGGAAGTGAGCCCACTGCGCAAAGCCGAAGATGCTATCTTACTGGACAATACGAATTTGACAATCGAGCAGCAGAAAGAATGGTTGTTCGAGAATTTTAATAAGGTCGTCAAATAGTCTTTCTTCATTGCTTGAGGCATATTCTTTATAATATGAGTGATACCTAATACAAGTGACATTCTTATAGTATAAGTGATACTATTCAATATATAAGTAGTTTTCTATATGATTAAAGTAGAGATAGATGAGGATTCAGGTTTCTGTTTTGGGGTAGTGACTGCCATTCACAAAGCGGAAGAAGAGTTGGCAAAAGGAGAAACGCTTTATTGTCTTGGAGATATAGTACACAATAGCCGGGAAGTGGACAGGCTGAAAACGATGGGATTGATTACCATCAACCGCGAAGAGTTCAAGCAGTTGCGGAATGTCAAGGTCCTACTCAGGGCACACGGAGAACCACCGGAAACTTACATGATTGCCTGCGAAAATAATATAGAGATAATAGATGCTACCTGCCCGGTAGTGCTGCGTTTGCAGAAGCGTATCAAGCAGGAATTCCTGCAAGATAGGAACCAAGAAAAGCAAATTGTCATATACGGCAAAACCGGCCACGCGGAAGTGTTGGGACTGGTGGGACAGACAGACGGAAAAGCGATTGTCATCGAAAAAGCCGAAGAAGCGAAGAAACTGGACTTAAGCAAGAACATCCGGCTTTTCTCGCAGACAACCAAGTCGCTTGACGAATTTCAGGAAATTGTAGAATATATCAAAAAACATATCTCACAGGACGCGACTTTCGAGTATTACGACACGATTTGCCGCCAAGTTGCCAACCGCATGCCCAAGCTCAGGGAGTTTGCAGCTACACATGATTTGATATTTTTCGTCAGCGGAAAAAAAAGCTCGAACGGAAAGATGCTGTTTGAAGAGTGTCTGAAAGTGAATCCTAATTCACATTTGATAGACAACGAAAAGGAAATAGACGTTTCTTTACTCCAAAACGTACAGTCGATTGGTGTATGTGGAGCTACTTCAACTCCTAAATGGCTGATGGAAAAGATATACAACCACATTCGGGCACTTATAAATAAAGAATAACAGCAAAGGTTACAGATAAAAATGAAAAGCAACAGATAAGAATAAAAAGAAAGCAAAGAACGGATATTTGAACATTTTTAATGTTTTCGTCATGCGAAAAAAAACTTCATAAACATTGCTTTCAACTTTTTATTGTACATTTGCCACATCAAACTAATTAATGAAAAGATTGTGTTATGGGAACAGTAAAGTGTATCGGCATTTTGACTTCCGGCGGTGATGCTCCGGGAATGAACGCAGCTATACGTGCAGTGACACGTGCGGCTATCTATAACGGACTACAAGTTAAAGGTATATATAGAGGATACAAAGGCTTGGTGACAGGTGAAATCAAAGAATTCAGGAGTCAGAATGTGAGTAATATCATCCAGTTGGGTGGTACTATCCTGAAAACAGCCCGTTGCAAAGAGTTCACGACTCCGGAAGGACGCCAATTGGCTTATGATAATATGAAAAAAGAAGGCATTGATGCCTTGGTTGTCATTGGTGGAGACGGTTCGCTGACAGGTGCGCGCATCTTTGCACAGGAATTTGATATTCCGTGTATCGGACTGCCGGGAACCATTGATAATGACCTTTACGGTACAGACACTACCATCGGATATGACACTGCATTAAATACGATATTGGACGCTGTGGATAAAATACGTGACACGGCCACTTCACACGAGCGTTTGTTCTTTGTTGAAGTGATGGGACGTGACGCCGGTTTCCTTGCACTGAACGGAGCGATCGCTTCGGGAGCGGAAGCTGCTATTATTCCGGAATTCAGTACGGAAGTCGACCAGCTGGAAGAGTTTATCAAAAACGGATTCCGAAAATCAAAAAACAGTAGTATTGTATTGGTAGCCGAAAGCGAACTGACCGGAGGAGCCATGCATTATGCCGAACGTGTGAAAAACGAATACCCGCAATACGATGTACGTGTGACGATCTTAGGTCACTTGCAACGTGGCGGTAGCCCGACTGCCCACGACCGTATCCTGGCAAGCCGCCTCGGTGCCGCTGCTATCGACGCTATTATGGAAGATCAACGTAACGTAATGATCGGTATCGAACATGATGAAATCGTTTACGTACCGTTCAGCAAGGCTATCAAGAATGACAAACCGATCAAGAGAGATCTTGTCACTGTATTGAAAGAGCTTTCAATCTAATCTTTTTGTTTTTAGGAGTTCAGCTTATATCAGTATTAAAAGAGCGGCGGATGAACGGGAGGTTTCCTAATCATTCACCGCTCTTCTTTTTTCATTTTCACCACAGAGGACACGGAGGACACAAAGGTGAACTTTGTTCATGACTATACTGTAATGAATGAGATTTTGTTTTCAATTACTGATTTGCATAAGTATAACATGAACTTTTGACTCATAAGTTCCACCGGTTTCACCTTATAACTGAAACATCGATGAATAAGGAGATAGCGGGTGAAAGCGTAGGAAAAAAACAGGTGAAGTCTTCCATTATCGCTTTCACCTTTTGAATTTATTTATACCGATTGCTGGACATATATAGCCATCGTGATAGACATATATAGCCACCATGCTGAATATATAGATGCAATACGGTGAATCTATAGACGTACCAATTCAAGTATTAACAGATGAGAACCAAGGTATTAACACCTGACGACTAGGCTATTAACATCTGACAGTTCATCTATTAATACCTGACAATGGATTTGCTATAAGCATATTTTCATTAGCTATAATGATATCCGGATTAGCTATAATGATATTGGTTTTAGCTCAAAGGATATTTTGAAAAGACAAGGTGAAACCGATAATGTCCTGTTTCACCTGATTTCACCCCTCGCTTTCACCCGCTATAGCCTTATTCATCGGCATTTCAGGAATCAGGTGAAAGCGATGAATGGCAATAATCTTATAGTGGCATTGATGATACTTTATTTATAAAGAAAGAGGCAAGTTACGCAGTATTCCGCTATCGAATGAGTCAGAACTGCACAATTTAGCTCATTTTTGTACCGTTTTGAGTTTTTTTATCCATAAATAATATCCAGTCAACGGCAATGCAGCCCCAATCAAAGCAGCAATAAAGGCAAGTATGCGGGTAAACATTCCTCCCCAGTTACCGACATGTATAGAATAAATCCAACCGCGAATCTTTCCCGATTTGTCTTGATGTTGGTAAAGACTTGTTTCTGTAAATTCACCATTATCCGTATTGAAAGAATAACGGTCAGATGCCCGCTGGTTCCCAAAACGGTTGAAAGACACGCTTGCCGTACCAGAAGAAATACTGATTTGCTTATACTCCGGATTCTGACGGCTTAATTTATCATAAACCTCCTGCCAATAAGCGAATGGTTTCTTTTTCTGATGAGATGCCGATTTGGTACCACCTTTTTGAACATCACTTTTCTGTTCATGTCCTTGGGCGACACGTTGCTGTACTTCTACCCCGAAGATCTTATAGAAAGCCATCCGATACCACGGAAAAGACCAGGTCAACCCTGTCAGTGCCATAGCCAACAGAAAGATCAGGGCATACATTCCACCTGCCACATGCAAGTCATACCAAAACCTTCGCCATCCTTTAGTTGCTGTTATTTTCAGGCTATTCTTCAATGCTTTACGTGTACGCGGCCACCAAATGACAATTCCCGAAATCAGAACGAATACAAGTAAAAGCGTACTGACACCTACAATCATCTTGCCCCAAAAGATCCCTTCATTTCCCGGATTCATACTATCCAGCAGCCAGCGATGCATTCGGAACATAAACATAAAGAAGCCGCTACGCTCGCTTTTTCCTTTTACTTCACCCGTATACTGGTCTACATACAAAGATGCACGGCGTGGTTTGGAAAGACTAACCTGATACGCACGTCCGGGATCAGAAGATATGCTCACACCGGTCACTGATACACTGTCAGGCAATGTCGTCGCTACTTTTTCAAGCAGTTTATCCATAGGTAGAGAAGATTCCTTTACCGTTTCCACGTAGTAAAGGTCGGGTCGAGACCACTCATTCACCTCGTTTTCGAACACCAGCATGGCACCGGAGAAACAGATTAGAGTTATTACCAGCCCGAAAGGGACGGAAAGCCACAAATGTATTTTTCTGAATATTTTTTTCATGTTTTCAATCCTATTTCTTGAAAAAGCCTGCAAAGCTTTCTGCTCGGCAGACTTTTATCTACAACAAAAGATTCTCTACTTAACCGGCTGTATTATTTTGAAAGATATTCCATCTTACCTACCGTAGTGATAGCGTCAGCCTCCACCGTCAAACCTTTAACTGCCTTGCCTGTTTTTGCGTCTATTTTATAGAAGGCGGGGTTCTCGCCCGTAGTCACAGTGACAGCCATATAAGCATACCCTTTTTCTCCATAAGGCTCGCCACCAAACTTCCCGTCAGCCGGCAGACCTGTAACAGGCATAATCGTCTGATCTTCCGCCTTGAAAACAGCCAATTCGCTGACATCTGCATTTTTACCTCCACTAATCATATCTTCCGCTCCCTTTTTATACAATTGAAGCAAGAAGTAATCTCCAGAGATGTGCCAGCAACGGAAAATAGGATGTTTAGTGCCTATCTCTTCAAAGTTCACATAGTAATCCGGGTCGAAATCTGTCGCGCCTGCTTTGATACGCATTGCGCCCGAAGGCTTCTGTCCTGTCACCTTCTTCAAATCAGAAGATGAAACTGCCGTACGTCCATATCCGGGAGAGAACACATAGACGTCACCATTGTCAGCCGCCCAAATGGTCTGATAATATTGTGAGCGCATCCGACCGCATGCATAGCCTATTTTATCAGTCTTGGCAATCACCGGAGTCTCATTGAAGTTCGTGCCACTATAAATTGCCACGTAAGCGCTATCCGGGTATTGTGTAGAAGGAATGACCCCGGCTGTATATGCACCGCTGCCACTACCACCGTCAGTCTTAGTCACAAGTTCCTGATCTGTCACAGCTTCCGGCCATTTTCTAATACCGTACTTACTCATTCCCATTGGAATGACAGATGTATAAATCTTATTGTTAGCTTCAACCAGACCTGCCCATGAAACTTTTTCACCATTACCCAAGTAATTTTCGGCAAGCAAGGTACCCTCTTCCTGACTACCATCGGTCGCATCCAGATAGTTGAACAACAATGCTTGAGCCACATTTTGATCCTCATCTGTTATTTTCGAGTCTCCGGTGGAAACAGTCACTACTTTATCCCCCCAAGTACCGTATGACGTGATACGATTATAAGTGTATGTGTACTTTTCTTTCATTTTACCATCTGCCCCCAGATAATAGGAAGCGCCTGTACCCGCACCACCTTTATTATAAACTAACGCAAACACATAATCCAATCCTTTATATACCCAATAGGTACCGCCAATCACTTCAGTTCCATTCCCTTGGGTCGACACTGTTCCTTCATCCAACGAATTGGCTACTATCAAATAACTTGCTTCACCAGTTGTGGCAGCCACCACATAAGCCGTTTCTCCATCAATCGGCGGGTTATCCACCGGATTATTATCGTCGTCGCAAGATGCCACAAACACACCGCTACTCAAACAAAAAGCTACGGCAAAAGCCTGCAATAAAAACTTCTTCATATATTCTTTATTATTGATTGATATTAAAAGCTTACTCTTATTATTTACCGAAAAACACTCTGAACTTTCCATAGAATGCGCGCCCCGCTTTTTGCAGACTAAAATTGTCAAACAGTTGGGCATCGGTGAAATTCCGACATTCAAATGATACATTATAACGTCCATTCTTCATGGTATAAGACAAAGACAAATTATGCGAAAACTGTTCCGGCACCATATTCTTTGAATCTTTATCTCCAAGATTCTCCCAGTAAAGAGGAAAATCGTGCTGCCAGTAGCTATCATAGCCGATGCTCAATACATTTCCTTTGACAAACAGGTCATTCCAATAAAAATTTGCATGGATATTAGCATAACGATAGGGCAGATTCGGCATACGCACTTTATAGTGCATGCTTTCTTGCAAAGAGGAACCCGCCAGAAACTTTTCGTAATCACGAGTATCGATATTATTGAATGTTCCTCCTATATCAAACCAACGCGAGAAGCTATAAAGCAATGACAAATTATATCCTTTAGTCCTTACGTGACCGTGGTTCTCATAATATCCGTAGCTTGTTCCTCCCAATACGTCCAATCCTCTTTTTATATAATCTTTCGTATCCCGATATATCAAACCGGCCTCGGCATACAATCCATGCTTGCCAAACTGATGATTATAGCTGAAACTCAAATTGACATTATCACTTCTCTCCGGTTTCAGATTCATTTTGCCAGCTTCAAGGTCTTCATCTCCAAAGAGTTCGTCCGTGGTCGGTAGGCGGAAGACCTTTTCGTACGAAAGTTTCACCTGAAGATCTTTCCATATAAAATAGGTACCTGCCGCTCCATATCCAAGAGCGCTTGCCGTATTGGACAGATTGATATAATTGCCTATTCCATCCGTATTCTGCGATACCGGTCCCTTGTTGTATTGCCGGTAATATTTGGCAAATGCCGACACATTCCATCTGTCCGACGGCATCAGACGGTAAGAAAGTCCGCTGACGTTTTTACGTGTGATTTTAGGAATAGAAAAGTCTGTGAATTTGGAAGAAGCACCAATGATAGAACGGCTCGTACGTTCAAAATCACTGATTACATGACTGAAAGTAAATGTATGTGCCTGTCCGATATGATAATTCATCTTCAGCGTCCCATTCCAGTTTTTATTTTTAGATTCACTGTTCTGGTAAGACTGTTCTCCCCGGCTACCTTTCTCATAAAATTCCCCACGCCAGTTGTAAGCCCGCGAAGCGGTATCGACATTGTTGGTGATATTATGATTATAATTGGCAGTCAACAGCAGATCCAGGTTTTTCACCAGTAAGTTCTTTTTATAATATTCTAAAGAAGGGACCAACGAATGTCCTTGGCGGAATTTTTCACCGAACACGACATCTTGATAAACGCCTGTTTGTATCTCTTTATAGAAATGAGAATAATTGAAACTCAACGCCAGACGGTCTGCCCATTTCTTTCCTACCAGGCCGATTTTTCCAATCACGGCTTCATTATGATACTGGTCATTAAAACGTTTCAGATGATAAATCTTATTTTTGTCAAGGGGCGGGAAACGTACGCTTCCATCTTCTTTAATCTCAAATTCGCGTACGTAAGTGTCTACATAATAATCATTATCCGAAAAATTTTGAAAAGCATTGACCTCATACATGAAACCATTCTTAAACGTTTGTCCGAAGCGCACGTATGATTGATGAGTATTAAACGATCCGTAAGAATAGGAAGCATCCATAAACCAGTTTCCGGGTTGTTTGTTGGTGACAATATTAACCACTCCCCCAATGGCATCGGTGCCGAATCCTACAGGAACCACTCCTTTATAGACTTCTATACGGTCGGCAAAATTAATGGGAACATTGTTCAAATCGAATGCGGCACCGGCTCCCTCCTGTGGTATGCCGTCAATGAAGATTTTCACATGTTTCCCGCTAAAGCCATCGATATACAATTGCATATCCGACCCCACTCCACCTGATTCGCGGAGTTTCACACCGGGCACTTTAGTCAGTGCACCCGCCAAAGTCTGCGTACTGTTATGCAATTTCTTCGCATCAATGGCTACCGCATTAAAAGCAGACTGATTCACACGACCGACGCCGGATGTCGTGACCAGCACCTCTCCCAGTTCTTTTACCGCCGGCGCGATAGTGACGTTTACTTTTATTCTTTCTCCCTTAGCTAATTTAACTTTCTTTTCTACCGTTTGATAACCGATAGCGGAAACAACAAGTGTATATTCACCGGCTGTAGTTTTCAGATGATATATCCCTTTTTCATCTGTATAGCATCCTTGGTTGGTTTCTTTCAGATAAACTGTCGCAAAATCCACCACTTCTTTTTCTGTGGACATCACTCTGCCCGAAATTAAACTACTACGGTGACGCCCCTGTTGTGAATATACGGATACGGAAAACAAGAATGCCAGAAAAACCAAAAAACATTTATTGCTCATCTCCTTTTTACCTTTTTACTTTATAACCATTTCATTGCTCTAAAAGCGATGCAAAGGTAAGCAGAAAAAGAAGTGCCAAACAATCCCTATCTATTGGTAAAAATAAGACAACAAAAATGAGATATATAGATATGTACAATACCTATATATAAGTAAATACTGGATAATTTAAATAAAAAAAGAAAAGAAACCCTACTTCAGCCAACTCGCTAACGCACGTTCCGTTACCTCCCACAACTGCTCTTTCTGCACATGATTCGTGTATTTATCAGACAAATTTTTCCGGTGGTTATTGACATACAGTTGTCCTGTCACACCGGCTTCCTTCTCGTCCAACAGTAAACCGATTGCCGTAGAAGCCCCTTTCTTGGGTTTACGGATAAAAGGACGGAAAAAAATATCCGTCAACGGATCGAACCACTTGTGCATAGTGATGATATCAGTAGAAACAATTCCCGGGTCGGCAGCATTGACGGTAATCCCCTTCTCCCGAAGTTGTTCGGAAAGTTCGAAAGTGAACAACAATAAAGCCAGCTTCGTGTTGCTGTAAACAGGAATTCTCCAGAATTTTCCCAGCTTTCCCCTATTCAGGAAATCGGGAAAATCAAGACACCCGATTGCATACGTACACGAAACCATATTTACGATACGTGCCCCACGCACCATAACCGGGATTAATTTACGTGTCAGCAGGTAAGGAGCTACATAATTTACGCTGACCGTCCGTTCAAAGCCGTCACTCGTGATAGTAAATCCCGTTTCCATCGTTCCGGCATTATTCATCAAGAGGAAAACAGGAAGGTTACGCCTTAAAATTTGCTCGGCAAAAGATACGACAGATTTCATAGAAGATAAATCAACCGCCATTACTTCCAAATGCGGGTTTCCCGTTTCTTCGATTAGCCGTTGCCGGACAGTCTCCGCTTTCCGAGAGTTACAACAAGCCATTATTATCCGGTAACCGGCTTTTGCCACAGCACGGGTTATTTCCCTGCCCATACCACCATCGGCTCCGGTGATGATTGCCCATTTTACTTCGTTCATCTCTTTTCAAGTTTTTCAATCTCCTTCTGTAAGCAGGAAGGTAGTGGTTCTTTCAAATGTTGATGACAAGCCATCTCTATCGTGTACATACGCCCGATGCAATAATTACTGTGCCTGCAGTTGCAACGCGCTTGCTCTTCCCGCGCCATCCGGTTGACGAATCCCGGTTCGTTGAGTAAAGCGCGAGCCATCTGCACGGCGTCAAAGCCTGCGTCCAGCACTTCGTCTATTTTCGGACGGGCGACAAGACCGCCAACATAAATCAGCGGAGCATCCGGAAGGGCTTCACGGAATTTCAGCGCATCTTCAAGGAAATACGCTTCTTTGAAAGGCACGGATGGAATCATCCACCTTCCGAACATCCGTACGCCATACTTCAACCACCAGCAATCCATGTAGTAAGACATCGAACGAATCGGCATGGCACCCCTCATTACATACATGGGTGCTTTGCTGACAAAACCACCGCTCAGTACCAATCCATGAACGCCAAGTTCCAACAGACGTTTGGCCACTTGTATGGATTCGTCAATCTCCATTCCTCCTTTGAAGCCGTCGCGCATATTCATTTTGACGAAAACAGCCATATCATTGCCCGCCGCTTTCATCACTTCTTCCATCACCATATCCATAAAACGCATCCGGTTTTCGAGCGAACCGCCATATTCATCTTTCCGGCGATTGGTGTAGGGAGACAGGAATTGACTAATCAAATAGCCGTGCCCCGCATGTACTTCAACGGCGTCAAACCCGGCTTCCCTCGCCAGATTGACTGCATTTCCATACGCTTTCGCCATCTCCGGCAACTCCTCTTTTTCCATTCCACGCACAAACGTAGGAGAATAGAGGTTGAAGCCTGAAGATGCGGATATAGGAGTGACACCACATATATTTTTATGGGACATATTTCCACAATGCCCGATTTGTATACCTACTGCGGCACCTTCATCGTGCACGGCTTTTGTCAGTTCGTGTAAACGGGGAATAATGGACGGACGCAACCACAACTGACGGTCGAAAGAGAGTCCGCTTTGTGTCACGGCAGCATAAGCCACTGTTGTCATACCCACTCCGCCGGCAGCTACCGAGCGGTGGTAGTCCAATAACATTTGTGAAGGATTATTCCCCGGACACATGCTCTCGAAAGCTGCCGAACGAATCGTTCGGTTCCGCAGCGTCAAAGGTCCGAAAGTGACCGGAGTAAAAAGCTTGTTTCTCATAGTAGTCGAAATTTATTCAAATCTCATTTAATTTGTGATAATATTCATTCTTTATGATTCATCCTTTATGGTCTATTCTCAATAAAGGAAAGGGAATACCCGTTTCCTCTCTCCCACCGCATCACCGAATTCTTCACGGTAACGGCACCAAATAGCGTTAGCACGGGGAACAAGGTTAGCAATCGTCCACCAAAGGAAGACCATACCGGAAAGTGAACAAGTGAGTATCGCCCAACCTGCCCATTCTACTATCTCACCGAAATAGTTGGCGGACGTGACATAACGGTACATACCTTTCTGAGGCAGATAATGCCGTGTATCTCCCGGTTTGCGCAAGTGGCGGATGACATAGTCCGAATGCCAGTTGACCAGCATACCTGTGAAAAACAACAGAGTACCTATGATAAACCACGGAGACGTAAACCATTCGCTCTGATACATCGTTCCGGGAGCCAAATAAAATATCCATTCGCCTTGCATATAACCATTCAGCAGATTAAAAAGAATTCCCATCGACATGATTGCCAGCGGCATCTTACTTTTCCCTTTCAATAGCAAAGGGAAGATGAAAGCACGCTGAAAATAATGAATTTGAAAGAAAAGAAAGAAGGCCAATATCGCCGGTTCAAAACGGCGGTCGGAATGCATCCACATGAAGCACATCACCAGAAAGACGGGAGCTTCCATCAATACCCAAGCTAATTTGTTAGATATGGCCGCTCCCCACGATGCCGTGCGAAAGATGCCGTATCCGGCTTTCACAAAGTAAAGGGCAACGAAGACAAATAAAGCAATCAGACTCATTATACCCAAAAACAGATTAAAAGCAGTCGTAGTCATATAGAAATTCTTTTGCAACATGCAAAAGTAAAAAAAATGGGGAAATTTGTAGCACAAAACTTCCTAAATTAAAAACTCCATGATACATAAACAGTTTTCATCACAAAGTTTTAGTTAATCAAACAACACCTATCCCTCTTTCCGCTAAAATAACCCTCCCTAGACCGTTTCGCCTATTTTCACAGATAGCATCTTGATATACAGAAGAAAAAAAACGTTCTTGTAGGCAGGACGGATGATACGTTTGCTGTCGACAATGCAATCCTTTATATGCTTGTATCAAGTGGTCGCAATGCACCGTTGAAGGTACGGCTGACCGGTCTTTACCCGCATTCATGAATTGAAGCAGAGCCATCTGGGCGGTAGCGTCCTGCATAGCTACCCGTTCAGGGCGGAAATTCACATAATCCTCTCCCCGTTTGTAGTCTTTCACATCAGCCGCATCATAAAGATGGGCATACAAGATTTTCTCGGCTAACGTCAAAGGACGTTTCAATACAGCCCGCACGTGTTCCAGCTTTCCTTTATAAGCAACATAGAAGTCTTCTAACATAGTCACACCATATACCATATCGCTTTTTATTTTTTTTAGTCCATCTATTAAAACAACGAACATCGTTCAAGCAATGTTTAACAAAATGAAATATTTTTCGACCCGGGGAGAAGAATTATTACCTTTGCATCTATTATGAATAACAATCCGAAAAGTCCGACAGCCGACCTTCAGCAACAACAGCTCCTTCTACGGATGGAGTACAAATATGAAAAAGAGGAGTTCAAACGGCAGACCGAAACGATGGGCATTGCCCGGAAAGTGAAACGCGGTCTGTGCTGGTATCCCGTTTCTCCCGGTCGAAGTTACTATAATTCTCTAAATCAACTTGTAATAGATATCACACGCACCGAAAATAAAGAAATAGAGCACTCTTTTGAGTTCGGGCGTCCCGTCTGCTTTTTCCACCAGTCGCTTGAGGGGAAGATGAAGTACATGAATTTCATTGCTACCGTCAGTTACGCGGATGAAGAGCGGATGGTGGTCGTGCTGCCCGGAGCAGGGGCTTTGGCAGAGTTGCAAACTCCTAATATACTGATTGGCGTACAGCTTTATTTTGATGAAACGTCTTATCGGGCCATGTTCGAAGCGTTGGAAGATGTAATCCGCGCCAAAGGAAATCGGTTGGCAGAACTGCGCGACACATTTCTCGGAACGCAAAAACCCAGATTTCGTGAGCTATATCCGGTACGCTTCCCGTGGCTGAACAATACGCAGGAAGCAGCCGTCAACAAGGTGCTCTGCACGCGTGACGTCTCCATCGTACACGGTCCGCCGGGAACCGGGAAGACGACTACGCTTGTCGAAGCCATTTACGAAACGTTGCACCGGGAACCGCAGGTGCTTGTCTGCGCGCAGAGTAATACCGCTGTCGATTGGATTTGTGAGAAACTGGTAGACCGGGGAGTAACAGTGCTCCGTATCGGCAATCCGACACGGGTAAACGACAAAATGTTGTCTTCCACTTACGAACGGCGGTTTGAGAGCCATCCGGCCTATCCCGAATTATGGAGTATCCGTAAGTCTATCCGCGAAATGAATGGCCGGATGCGTCGGGGAAGCTACACCGAACGGGAAGGCATGCGCAACCGCATGAACCGCCTGCGTGACCGTGCCACGGAACTGGAGATACTTATCAACGCCGACCTCTTCGACAGCGCCCGCGTGATTGCCTCTACATTGGTGAGCAGCAACCACCGCCTGCTCAACGGGCGACGGTTTCCTACCTTATTTATAGACGAAGCCGCCCAGGCACTCGAAGCCGCCTGCTGGATTGCCATCCGCAAGGCCGACCGGGTCATCCTCGCCGGTGACCATTGCCAGCTTCCGCCTACCATCAAATGCATAGAAGCCGCCCGTGGCGGACTGGAACATACATTAATGGAAAAGATAGTCCAACAAAAGCCGTCTGCCGTCTCATTGCTGAAGGTGCAATACAGGATGCACGAAGCCATCATGCAATTCCCTTCCGACTGGTTCTACCACGGTAAACTGGAAGCCGCCCCCGAAGTGCGTCATCGGGGAATCCTTGATTTCGACACACCGATGAACTGGATAGATACCTCGGGAATGGATTTCCACGAAGAGTTTGTGGGCGAGAGTTTCGGACGTATCAACAAAGAGGAAGCAAACCTGCTCTTGCAGGAACTGGAAACGTATATCAACCGAATCGGAAAGGAACGGATACTGGAAGAGAGGATTGATTTCGGACTGATTTCACCTTATAAGGCACAAGTACAATATTTGAAAAGCAAAATCAAAGGAAGCAGTTTCCTGCGCCCTTTCCGCAGCCTCATCACCGTGAATACGGTAGACGGCTTCCAAGGACAAGAGCGGGATGTTATTTTCATCAGCCTTGTCCGCGCCAACGAGGACGGGCAAATAGGGTTTCTGAATGACCTGCGAAGAATGAACGTGGCTATCACCCGGGCACGGATGAAGCTCGTCATACTGGGAGATGCAGCCACCCTAACCAGACATCCTTTCTACAAAAGGCTGATGTCGTTCATTAAAAAACAGTTTATTATCGGGTAAAAGAAGGGGCTGACTAAAAAGTCCCCACCGAAAAAAAAGTTCTCTCTATCCGCTGATA